>Ga0208019_1000411_pt1 | contig 23243 bp, 37 predicted proteins | sample CB_VirMetaG_5_FD_184540 | JGI IMG/M metagenome (GOLD analysis project Ga0208019, IMG submission 184540) | Freshwater to marine saline gradient viral communities from Chesapeake Bay - CB_1508_1D Viral MetaG (SPAdes) (version 4) | ecosystem: Environmental > Aquatic > Marine > Coastal | place: USA...
CTGCTGGTTTAACAGGTGCGGTTCAAAGTTTATTTAGGTAAAATAATATGAGCATGATTTTTAGAAGACCGATGTTTAGACGAGGCGGTAAAGTTGATGGCCGTGGCACAGGTATTACATCTGGTTTAGATAAACCAAGACAAAATTATGCTGAAGGAGACATTGTTGACATCTATGAAAAGATGCAGGAAAGAATTCCTGAACCACCAAAACCAAGTTTATCATTAGGTGACTATTTAAGAATTGCGTCAGCAGGAGCTGAAATACTAGGATCGCCTGGCGAAGGTGGTGGTATTAGTGGTGCATTAAGATCAGCTGCAAGACCATTAGCAACTCTTGGAACAGATCTTGGAACTTCGTTAGATAAAAGATCATCCTTAGCACAACAAGAAAGATCAGACTTAATTAAAGCATTAACGGCAGGACAAGCTGAAATCGATGCCGCAGCAGCCAGCGGAGCTGCAGACACATCTGCTAAACTACAACAAGTTAGAGCCGTAGATGCAATCTTTGATCCTAAAATAGATAAAATTAAAAAAGATATTATTGCAGCTCAAGGTGATGTTACAAAAATATCAGAGCTTGGAAAACAATTACAAATTTTAGAACAATCAAAAGAAGCAGCTAAACTTAGAATATTAGTTCCTGGTAAATCAAGACAAGAATTAGTTATTCAAATGGCAGAAGCAATTAAAAAAGCTGATACTTTAGGAGAACTAACTGAAGAAGAAGTATTAAGACAAGCAGAAGCAATTGTAGATGCTGCTGGTGGTACAGGATTTGCTGAAGGTGGTGTTGTTGATATGCAAGAAACAATGAATGTTGAACCACAACAATCAAGTGTAGATATTCCATATGATGAATTTAGATCTAAAATGCCAGCTAATGTGTCTGACGATATTGTGCAATTAATTTACTATAACCCAACCGCGTTTTCTGATTTTGCAAACATTGAAACACAAGACGATGTTTACGAATTCAATGCTAAATACGACGTGAATTTAGTCTTGCCTTTTAAAACTGAGACAACATAATATGATATGGCTGATTTGGAAAAACAAAAGCAAGATGAACTTGTCCAGAAACTTATTCAAGATTCTCTAAAACAAATAGAGGCGGACAAAATCAATCCTGAAACAAAAGATTCAATAAAATCTTTTAATCCTGATCTAATAGGTGAAAATAAACTCCCAACTACTGAATTAAAGAATTACGTACGATCTTTACCTACAAAAGAAAAAGATAAAGTACTACGTTATATAGATATTTTTAGAAATGATATTACACCTGTTGTTGAGTACATCAACGACGTTAGAAAATACGGTACAGAGAAAGAAGCTAAAAAACAAGGTGCTACTTCCGGACTTTTAAATCCTAATAAATACTTAAAAGAATTTTCTAAAACAGGTGATGAAGAAGATCTTGAAAGATTAACTATTAATTTAATTCAAGGTGATTTTCCTTATGATGTAACAATTCGTAATGACATTGTAGGTCAACAACGAAAGAAAGAATACATGAGCAAAAAAACAACCAAAGCGATGCGTGGTGTAGGTATTGCGATGGAAGAGTCAGCTCGTAATGCAACGCGAACCGTGGCTGCTATGGTTGATCTAGGTTTTGACACAGATATGTTAAGTTATCTTGAAAATAGATGGCCAGAAGTAGAAAAATCTAGACAGGGTATAGAACAATTATCAGAAGACTTAACTCAATTTGGTATTTCTGTAGTTGCTGGTAAAAAAATATTAAAAGGATTTGGATCTTTAGCTAAAAAGTTTGCACCTAATACTACTAGAAAAATTGTTGAAAAATTACAAAAGCCAAAAACAATAAAAGACAAAGTTGGTAATATAAAAGGTACATCTAGTGTTGCACAAAAGATGGCATACTGGGGAGTTCCTACAACTATAGGTTACGGTATTGGAGAATTTATTACAGGTGCTGATAAAAATGACAGAACATTATTAGGAGATACTTTTGGTTTAGCTGAAACATTAAAATTAAAATCAACTGAAGGTTTAAGCGGTAGGGAAAAAGCAGCTGAAACATTAAAAAATAAATTAAAATATGGTGCAGATGGTACAGCGTTAGTAGGTGGACTTACGGTAGCTGGTAAAACTGTTCTAACTCCAACATTAAAAGCAACAAGTAAATATATATTAGCACCTACCTTTAGAAAAATTGGAGACAAAATTTTAAATCCAATAAGTGAAATTGCGGCTAGTGAAAAGTCAGGAATACCTCAATTATTTAGAGGTATACAGAGTGCAACTCAAAAAGTAATGACAAAAGCTGGCATACCTTCTATGGATAAATGGGGAATGTTCTCTGCAACATCAGGTCCGCTAAAAGAAAGATTAATGAAAGCAGCAGATAAATTTATTTTAACACCTATTAGAACAAGAGGTCCACTAACTAAAGAAGCAAAAGATTTATTAAATGATTCACAAAATCTTGTTCGTAAATATCAAAAAAGAGTTGATTTAAGTTTAAAAAATTTAGAGTCCAAGGTTTATCAATTGGCTGAAATTGGTTTTACAGATAGAGTATTTACTAATTCTACTAAAGTTGCAGGAAAACAATATTTAGACGATGTTTTACAATTTCTACAAGGTAAGATAACCGACAAACAATTACCTCAAGCATTGCAAGGACCTGCTAAAGAAGTCAGAGCTGTTATTGACAATTTAACAAAAGAACTAAAACCTTATATTAAATCAGGTGAGTTAGAAAAAGAGTTTGTTGATAATATTGGTAAATATTTAAGAAACTCTTACGAAATATTTAGAAGTAATTCTTATAAACCATCTAAAGAAACTATTGATAAAGCAATTGAATTTTTTAAAGATGGGTTAAAAAAAACAAAACCCGAATACAAAAATGTAAAACTAGGATCAGGTTCTGCGTTAGAAAAACAATTAACAAGAGAAGCTTCTTCTAAAGTTGATGAAATATTACAAGTAGGGCAAGAAGGAAGTTCTCCTAAAAAAAGACTAGAAGTAATATCTTCTATTACAACTCCTATTTCTAATTTAATTGAAAAACAATCTATACCAAAAGTCATACAACAACTTTTAGGAAAAGTTGATGACCCAAGAGCAATTGTATTAGATACAGTAACACAACAAGCCAACTTACTTGCACACTTACAAGTACATAGAAGATTGTTAGAGAATGGTTTAAAGAATAATTGGATTTTTAAATCTCAAGAAGATTTTATTAAAAGAGGTATTCAAGAAGAAACCGCTGCTTCTTTGGTCCCTATTCGTGTATCTAAAAATCCTATGAACGTGGATTTAACAGATATTTATACTTATAAGGCAGGAAAAAATAGAGTGCCTTATCTTACAACTCGTGAAATGGCTTCAGCATTAAATGGAGATACTTTAATTACTGATTTCTTATTAAAGATACCTTTATATAAAAGTTTTTTAGCAGCTAAAACATCATCTCAGTTATCTAAAACAGTATTATCATTAATGACACAAATGCGTAACGTTGAAACCGCAGCATTCTTTTCTTTTATTAATGGTCACATGGGTAGAAATGCAAGTGTAATAGATGCAATGAAAATAGCGTTTCAAGATGTAATTGGTAAAGGACCAGTTAAACCAGAAGTACTGAGAAAAAAATTAGAAGAATATTTACAATACGGTGTGTTTGATAATTCAGTAGTTGCTGGTGAAGTTGAAGCTGTTATGAAAGATATCGTGTCTAATAGATTTTCTACATCAGAACAATTTATGAAATATTTATTAAACAATCCTATTTTTAGGAAAGCTACCGAATTTTATCAAGCATCTGATAACTTATGGAAAGCCTATGGATATGAATTTACTAAATCACAATTAGTTCCTGCTATACCTATTAAAGGTTTAACTGTTAAAGAAGCGGTCAATTTAGGATATAAAGTTCCAAAAGGAAGAACACAATCTTACAGTTGGCAAGAATTAATAGAACAACAATACAAAGAAGTATTTAATAAAAAATGGGATCGAATTGGTTTAAATGGAGAAGCAAAAACATATGCTGAATCAATGAGAGAAGTTGCTGCTAGATACATTAGAGACGTATATCCAAATTATTCTATGGTCCCTGCTATTGTACAAAACTGGAGACGTTTACCTCTTGGTAACTTTGTTGCCTTTCAATCTGAAATCATAAGAAATCTTTATAATATATTAACTTATTCTACACGAGAAATGGCTTCTAGTAATCCATATATAAGACAAATGGGTGCAAGAAGATTTTTAGGTTTTGGTAGTGTTGTATATGGATTTGATAAAGGTGTAATAGGAATATCACAAAATCTCACAGGAATTGATGAAGAATTTATTAAAGGATATCAAAGGTTCTTTTCTCCTTGGTATGCTAAAAACGATACAATCATACCAGTTAGTAAAATAGATCCTGTGACTAAAAAATTTCAAACTATTGATTGGAGTAAAGAACAACCTTTTGCGTCAGCTACAGATGCACTTAGAGCATTTGGCGATGCAATGTTTAGTCCTAATAAATCTGATGAAGCTATGTTTACTAGGTTTTTTAAATCAATGTTTTATGATTATGATGAAAAGAAAAATGGTGCTTTGACAAAATTATTTGAACCTTTTATTACAGAATCTATATTAACTGAAGCAATACTAGATGTATCTCCAACTTGGATGCCTGTTCCAGGCGCAAGAGGTGGTAAAACCAGAGAAGGACAAATTATTTATGATCCTGTAAATGATGATAAAGGTGTAATAGCTGCAAAAATATTTAATCATTTAATACAAACTATCAATCCAACAACATTTAAAAATGCAGGACAAGTATTATCAGCGTATGATAATGAAGTTTCAAAAGCAGGACAAAAATATAATACAACTAATGAAATATTAAAATTATTTTTAGGTATAGGTATAAGAGAAGAAGATCCTAATACTTCTTTTACTTATATTATATCTGATTTTTCTGAAAGAATAAGAAATGCTGATAGTACATTTAAAAGAAAAGCTTTTGATTTAAATAAAATATATAAAGACCCCAGACAAATGTTAGAATTATTTGAAAACTTACAAAAAAATAGGTATAGAGAAATGTCTAGAATTAGAGATTTTTTAGATGTTGCTGAAAAAATATATACTAAAAAAGAAATATATATGAATTTTAAAGACAGACAAAATTTTGGTAAAGATACGATGCAATATTTGTTTGCAGATAAATATAGATCATCTAATCTACCTTCTTATAAAGAATTCACTTCTATACTTCAAAAATCTTATAGAAAACTAAAAGAAGTATACCCTGATGTTACTTTTGAAGAACTATTTCCATTAAAAGAAATGAACGCTATAAGACAAAAATGGAATGCTACTCCGCTAGGTTTATCAGATGAAGAAGTAGATCAATTTCATAGAGAAAAATATGGACTAAAAGATGAAAGAGGTGCAATACCTGTTGAAGAAGTAATAAAAACAGCCAGTATTAAACCTAAAATACAAACACCACCTCTACCACAAACACCGCAGCCTGTAATTAGCGATATACAGACAGCGCAAATAAATCCACAAACAGGATTGACAAGAACAGAACAAGCTTTATTGTCCCCTTCAGAACAAAGTATAAGACAACAACAAAGAAGTTAAATGGCAATTGAACCAAAAACACAAAGAGAACATATCATTTCCCTGTACGGACACGTTACAGGTGTGAAAAAAGATGTATACGCAATTAAAAAAAATCAAGGTCATATTCACCAGGACATTGAGAAATTGGGCGGTAAGATAGACAAGATCTATTGGGTTCTCTTAGCGGCAGTGGGAACAGTCGCGATGTCATTATTTAAAATATTTTTTTCATAATGAAAAAAAATCTCCTGGTCCATAAACATTTAATTGTACGCGCCGAATCAAAAAGTCCTCCAAAGGACGAAGAACACATTGTAGATTGGATGAGAGAATTTGTAGATAGCATAGGAATGAAAGTATTAATGGGTCCTTATGCAAAATATTTAGAAGTACCTGGCAACAGAGGTTTAACCGTTGCAGCAATAATAGAAACTTCACACATCGTAATGCACACTTGGGACGAACCTGTTCCTGCAATGATACAATTTGATGTGTATTCTTGCGGTGAATTTGATGAAAATGATATTTGTAAAAAGATTGCAAAAGATTTTGATTTGACTAAAATAGAATATAAATATCTAAACAGAGAGACTGGACTTATGGATATCTCTGGAGGCATTTTAAACTATAGAAAATGAAACTTACCGCAAATATAACTTTGGATGAGCTCACCAAGTCACAGGTAGCCGAGAGGAAAGGAATTAACAACAATCCTAATCCTACTCAAATAGAAAATTTAAAAGCATTGGCAGTAAATATTTTACAACCAGTGCGTAGTGAGTTTGACAAACCTCTTATTATTAGTTCTGGATTTCGATGTGCAGAATTGTGCATTGAGATAGGATCAAAAATTACTAGCGAACATTGTGCAGACAATAAATCAGCAGCAGCTGACTTTGAGATTCCAGGAATAGACAATAAAGTATTAGCACAATGGATAAGAGATAACCTTATTTGGAATCAATTAATTCTTGAGTTCTACAAAGAAGGAGAACCGTCATCAGGGTGGGTCCATTGCAGCTATTCAACAGATTTAAATAAGAAAGAATCATTAATTGCCTACCGAGAAGATGGCAAAGTAAAATACAAGCCCTGGTCTTGACATTCACAAATATATAATTATATATGTTGCAGGTGCACAATAATGTGGCCTACAAATCTTGCTTAACAAGGAGGTTTTATGACAGCAATAGATTTAATCAATAAATTTAACAAAGACGTTTGGAATCATTCAGACAAAATTTTTGGAGATGTTTTTGATAACATGTTCAGCAATATGTCTATGAATTCAGCTATGAAGTCTTTTCCATTTTACAATGTAGTAAAATACGGAAAAGGTGAATATGGCATTGAGTTAGGACTTGCAGGCTTCAATAAGAAGAATGTTAAAGTTCAATACAAAGATGGCGTTTTAACAATCTCTGGCCAAGTAGACGATTCAGAAAAAGAATATGTTGAAAAAGGTTTAGCAGCTAGAAAATTCTTAAAACAATTTTCTCTACATCAAGATGTTGTAGTAAATAATGCTAAAATGGAAGATGGCGTTTTAACTGTTAAGTTAGGCGTTAATGAACCAGAAGAAATCAAGCCAATTGATATAGAAGTTAAATAATAATTTATTGTGGTAGGTTGTCGTTACAGATATAGCCTACCACAATTTCTCCGTTATAAACGTGATAAGTGTCCGGCATATTTTTTGGTTTTAATTTAAATTGTTTTTCTTCTACATTGTGTTCCCACCAACTAGAACAACTAACCCCATGAGTTTCTTCTTTAATTATTTTACCACTTGGTGTTATCAAATGAATAGTTAAAATAAAAATAGTTATTGATTTTAAATCCATTCTCTTATATCCTCCCCTAAAATTTCAGATGCTATATCAATTTTTTTACGTAAGGCTTTAACAATTTTTTCATCAACAGTTTTTTCAGCAATAAGATCAATATATGTTACCGATTTTTTTTGTCCTATTCTATGCGCTCTGTCTTCTGATTGTAATCTTTTTTCTAAATCGTAACCATTAGAATAATAGATTACCGTATTAGCTTGTGTCAATGTAATTCCATAGCCACCGGTTTGTGGGTTACCAACAAAAAATCTTACAGGTGAGTTAGTATCTTGAAATTGTTCAATATTCTTTTGTCTTTTTTCTGAATCAATTGCACCATAGTATTGAACAACAGAATCATCTCCGTATTCTTTTTTTATTTGTTTAACAATATTTTCAATGTCGTGAATATAATTAGCCCATATGATAGCTTTGCCTTCTACTTCATCAAGTACACTCATTAATTCATCAATTCTATTATTTTTAAGATCAACAATTTCATCGTTATCTAATTTTAAATGACCACAAGTAATTTGATGTAGACGCATCATTTGCGTTAAAACATGTGGTGCAGTGACTGTTTTACCTTTCAAAGAAGTAAGTGCTATTGCTTTCATAGATGCATAATTCTTTTTTTGTTCATCAGTTAACTCAACATATCTTTTAATATAAATTTTATCGGGTAAGTCTAAACAATCTTCTTTTAATACACGGTAAGAAAAATGTTTTAATGATTCAGACAATTCATCTAGTCTTCTGTAAGAAGCAACAATTTGTACTTGTCTACCACCAAAGTTTCTTGAAACCATGTGTGCATATCTACTTCTAAAACTATAATAAGATTCAAAACCAAGTAAATTAGAATCTAAAAATTTACATTGGCTATATAAATCTAATGGAGATTTAGTAACAGGAGAACCTGTAAGAATTCTTCTGTATTTAGCCATAGGAGCAATTGCAGTAATAGCTCTAGTTCTTTTAGCAGTAGGTGTTTTTATAGATGTGGATTCATCTATTGCCATTAAAGTTTTATGAGAACGTAAGAATTTTGTGGCAAATTCTAGTCCTTTTTTAGTCGAAAATGCTTCAACATTCATTACAAGGATGTGAAGGTCATAATCTACATTAAATAATTGCTGATACTCTTTATCCTTTGCTTTAGATATTGAAGCTGTCCATAATATCGTTTTATGAGGTATATGGCTAGGTAAATGAATAGGAATTTCAGAAGAAAACCAGTTTCTATATACACCTTTTGGTGCTATAATTAGCGCCGAATTTATTTTGCCTTTGTCATAAAGCATAGCAATATTATCTACTAATACTTTTGATTTACCCGTACCCATTTCCATAAAGTACGCATACTCTTCTTTATCCCAGGATTTTTCTAACGCAGTAATTTGATGTGCGTATGGTTTTGTTTTAAATTTATAGTTCATAATTTTTTATTCTTTCTATTGACATTCATATAATAATCTTTATATAGGTGTCAAGAGAATAATAGAATAAAAGAATGAAAAATAAAATTTTTGAATTATATAAACCAAAGTCTCTTATGGAATTTTTAGAGTTTTCTAAAAACAACCCAGAAGAGAGATTTGTATACGTATTGCAACACCCACCTGCAAATATAAATATTTTAGGTGCATCTGATTTTGGATATTTAGTTATTTGTTTGCCTAATTATGGACCAGATTCACAAATAATATTTTCATCAGCACCGTTTGTATTTAAGATGGGAAAAAATTTACGAGACTTTAGAGAACAAGATTACGTACTATTAACAGGTGACCCAGCAGTGATTGGTATTTCTTGTGCAATAGTTAGTGATAAAACAAATGGTAAATTTAATCTCTTGAAATGGGATCGAAGAGAGGCTAAATACTATCCAATAAATTTCGATCTCTATCAGAAAGGATAAATATATGAGTGAAGAAAACAAAACATTTAATATAACAGATGAGTTTGAAGCTGACCAAGAAAAAATAGCTGAAAGAACCGATATAGAATCTTTATCTATGCATGTAGATAAACTTCTTGAGTTACAAAAAGATATAGAAGCTTCAGAAGAAGCTACTAAAAATTTAAAAAAACAATACGACAAGATTAGTTCAGAGGTGATACCAAACATTCTTGCAGAACAAGGATTACAATCTCTGAAACTCGCTGATGGGTCTTCATTAGAAGTGAGTAAGAAGTACAGTTGTACTCTTCCAAAAGATCCTGCAAAAAAAGAAGCAGCGTATAAATGGCTTCGAGACAACGGGTTAGGTGACATCATTAAAAATGAAGTTGCTGTAACTTTCGGTGTCGGAGAAGATAACAAGGCGGAGCAATTGCTTAACCTTGCGGCTGACAATGGTTATGAACCTCAACAAAAATCAAAAGTTGAGCCAATGACATTGAAAGCCCTATATCGTGAGCGTGTCGAGGCCGGCCTCGACATGCCTTCCGATGTCTTTCATTTATTTATGAAAGATGAAACTAAACTAAGCCGGAAATAGGAGAAACGCGAATGGCGACACAACAAACGACAACCGTGAAAAATGAAACGGGAACCGTGACTAAGATGAAAGAGAACCTACCTAGTATGGATCTCTTTGAAGCTGATGCGCATCAAGGTTTTGATAATATGGACCAGAATGATCTGGCACTTCCATTTTTAAGAATCTTGGGTCAGCTTTCACCACAAGTAAATAAACGTGACGCAAAGTATGTAAATGGTGCCGAATCAGGCATGATTTACAACACTGTGACAGGTGAACTTTACGATGGTGATAAAGGCATCAATGTAATCCCTTGTTATTACAAGAGAGAGTATGTTGAATGGACTGATAGAGGAGAAGGAACTGGAGCACCTGTTGCAGTTCACTCGGCTACCAGTGCAATAGTTCAAGAAGCTACTAGAGATTCAATCGGTAAAGATAGATTGAAAAATGGTAACTATCTTGAAAATACTGCTTCGTATTTTGTGATGATCTGTAAAGATCAAGGTGCTGAAACAGCATTAATCACAATGAAATCGACACAGTTAAAGGTCAGTAGAACCTGGAACTCCATGATGAATGGATTAAAACTTCAAGGTAAAAATGGCCTATTCACACCACCTATGTGTAGTCATATGTACAATTTAAAAACTGTACAACAATCAAATGACAAAGGTACGTGGTTTGGTTGGACTGTATCAAAAATAGGTCCTGTCAAAGACAGAGGCTTATATGAGCAGGCAAAAGGATTTGCTGACAGCGTTAAAAAAGGTGACGTTCAGGCAAAACATTCTAAAAATGATGAGAAGAGCGAAGATAATACTCCGTTCTAAAAATAATAAGGGGCTCGAAAGAGCCCCTTATACATTTAGTTTTGTAAAGAAAGTATATTATGATAACAAAGCACGATAAATTTAAATCAATATTTGAAGGACTCAAAATAGCATATGGACAATATCAAAAAGGTGAAAGAGCAGAGAATGGTAAACAGAAAGGTAAGGCATTCATTGTTAGAAAAAATGTTAGTGATGATCTTTGGCACAATCATCTTAAAGGTGAAGGTCCGGCTTTGGGGATTATCCCCATTACAGAAAACAACAGTTGTAGGTGGGGCTGTATTGATATTGATCAGTACGATTTTGACCACACTAGCTTCATACAAAGTATACGTAAAGCTAACCTCCCTTTAATCGTCTGTCGTTCTAAATCAGGCGGAGCACACGTTTTTTTATTTACAAAAGATTTTATTCCTGCTGCGACTATGCAGGCAACATTAAAAAAAATGGCAGCAACCTTGGGTTATGAAGGTTCTGAAATATTTCCTAAACAAACAGAAATACTCGTGGACCGTGGAGACACAGGTAACTTTTTAAATCTTCCATACCACAATGAAATGAAAGGATTGCGTTATGCAATTAAAGATGATGGGTCAGCAGCAACATTAGAAGAATTTTTTGAATTGTATGACAAGTATGTTCAAGGAAAACTAGAAGAAGTTAAAATAGAAAAACCAAAAATAGTAGAGGCATTTATTGATGGACCACCGTGTTTGAATAAATTAGCTAAAGATGGTTTTGGTGAAGGTGCTAGAAACAATGCATTATTTAATATTGCAGTTTATTTTAAACAAGCATCTCCGGATTCTTGGGAAGACCAAATTGTACAAGCAAATTTAAAATATATGAATCCACCTTTAAACAATACCGAAGTACAAATGTTAATTAAATCTGTAAATAGAAAAGGTTATGACAAATACAGATGTAAAGATGCCCCTATTAATTCAGTATGTCAATCAGGACTATGTAGAACAAAAAAGTTTGGTGTTGGCTATGGTGAAGAAGAGATGCCATCACTTGGTAGTTTAACTAAATATACATCTAAACCACCACAATGGTTTTTAGATGTTAATGCCTCAAGAATAGAATTAAAATCAGAACAACTTTATAATCCTGGTATGTTTGCTTTAGCATGTTTGGATCAAGCAAATTTAATTATACCTGTATTAAAACCAAAAGATTGGAAACAATATTATTTAAAACCTTTGATGCAAAACATTCAAGAGGTAGAACCACTACAATCATTAGATCCAATGAATGAAATTACAGCACTACTACAAGACTGGACAACTAATAGACAAAACGCAAGAACATTAGAAGATATATTTAATAAACTTCCATTTACAGATAATAAAAGAGAATTTACTTATTTTAGAATGGAAGACTTTTATACATTTTGTAAAAAAAATCATTGGGAATTAGATAAAACAAAAACAGGAAACTTAATCAAACAATTAAAGGTGTTTGTAGATGAAGTAAGAATGGAAATTAAAAAGCAACAACCAAGATTAATAAAAATTAAAACAATGAAAAAAGTTGAAGCATCTGTTTCACAAACAAAATATCAAGAGGAGCATTTTTAATGGCAGCTATTGGCAATAATTGGTATCTAAAACAAAAACTAAAAATACAAGAACTAGAAAACACTGTAGATAAATTAAGAATACACAACAGAATATTAAAAGCAAAACTAAAAAAATATGAAGACAATAATATTGGGACCTCCAGGAACTGGAAAGACAACAACACTATTAAACTTGGTTGATGAATTTATTCAACAAGGTATTAGGCCAAGACAAATAGGTTATTTTTCTTTTACGAAAAAAGCTGCAAATGAGGCTGCGACTCGAGCTGCAGAAAAATTTGAATTGGACAGAGATAATGATTTAGAAAACTTTAGAACTTTACATTCTTATGCATTTAAAATGTTAGGTATGACAAAAGAAAAAATGATGTCTAATTCAGATTACAAAGAGTTTGGAGAAAAATGTGGTATTCCAATCAAGACAGCAAAATATTCATTAGATGATGGTACGTTTAATTCTGATAATGAGTATTTAACTATCATTAACACAGCAAGAGTTAAGAGAATGGACTTATTAGAATATTATGATTCAAGAAGAAACATTTTAGATATTGAAAGAGGTACATTATATTTAATTGCAGAAGAATTAAAAAGATACAAAGAAGAAAAAGGTTTGCATGATTTTACGGACCTATTAGAAAAATTTATTGAAAAAGAGATTGAATCTAAATTTGAGGTATTATTTATAGATGAAGCACAAGACTTATCTTTATTACAATGGGATATGGTTAGAAAGATATGGAAAAATGCAAATAAAACTTACATAGCTGGTGATGATGATCAAGCTATCTTTAAATGGGCTGGTGCAGATGTGGATCATTTTATATCTTTAAAAGAAGAAGTAGATAAGATTAAGACTTTAGATCAGTCTTATCGTATACCAGGTGGACCTATTCATGAACTGTCACAAAAAATAATAAGTAAAGTACAAAATAGATTTGATAAAGAATATAAACCTAGATTAGAAGTAGGTGTTTTAAAAAGATATTCTGATGTAACCCAGGTAGATATGTCAGAAGGAAATTGGTTAGTATTGTCTTCTGCTAATCATTTTTTAGATGATGTTAAAGAATTATGTGAATTAAGGGGTTGGTACTATCAATACAAAGGAATGAACTCCATTAAACTTAAATTGTTATTAGCATTACAAAATTGGGAATCTTGGAGAAAAGGTTCTTTGCTTACGCACATAGAAATAAAAAATATTTATGAATATCTTGGCGCAAATGTAGCAGACGGATTTAGAACCGGTAAGCTATTTCATTCAGAGGAAAAATATACAATGAAAGAATGTCAAGAAAAATATGGACTTCTTACTGATAAAGTTTGGTACGAATCTTTTGAAGGGTTAGACACTATTACAGAAAATTATATTCGTAATATGCGTGCCAATGGCGAAAAGATAAATGCAAACCCTAGAATAATAATGTCAACAATACATGGAGCAAAAGGAGGAGAGGCCGATAAGGTATTGGTGCTACAAGATATAACTAATGCAGCTGTAGAAACATTTCAATATGATCCCGATGAACTACATCGGTTATTTTATACTGGAACAACTAGAGCTAAAAAAGAATTACATATTGTAGATCCAAAAAATTTTGATCGAGCATACATAATATGAAATGTTTTTATTGTAATTTTGAAGTTAGGTGGAACAATGATTTTGATACGGAAGACACATTTCCTGATTCAGAATATGACATTGTTAGTATGTATCAATGTGATGAATGTGATACGTGGTACGAAGTATTTCATCATAAAAAAGGAGAAAAAAAATGACAGACAAAAGTATGTTTAAAGAAACAGCATATGATTCTTTAGAAAAACAGATAGGCGGAAAACATTATAGTATGAAAATTCAACCAGCATACTTTATAAATGAAAACAAGTTGCTTTTCGCGGAGGGGAATGCTATTAAGTATATTTGTAGGCATTCTAAAAAAGGAGGAGAAGAAGATATAAAGAAAGCTATACATTATTTAGAAATGATTCTTGAGAGGGACTACTCATGAATTTTATGATGTTAATTACTATTGTAATATTAATTAATTATTTATTTTTAATAAAATGAATACAGCAAAATGTATTATATGTGAAAAAAGAAATATTGTTTTTGATTGTTTGTATTTTTGCAAACAATGTTACAAAAACATAAAAGGAGAAAAAAATGAAAAAATTAAAAATAAAAAACAAAATATTACAAATAATCGATAAAACAAATGCCTAGAACAATTCAACCACCTTTATTTGCTCCCGAAACAGAATGGGTTAAACCCGAAGAACTAAAAGATTTATCACACTACAAAGAAATAGCTGTAGACTTAGAGACATGTGATCCGGACCTAACGACACTTGGATCGGGGAACGTGGTTGGTCGAGGTCATATTGCTGGTGTTGCCATAGCTGTTGAAGGCTGGGCTGGATATTTTCCTATTGGTCATGAACACGGAGACAATTTAGATAAAGGTTTAGTTTTATCTTGGCTTAAAGATGTTTTTAAAAAAGAAGATACAACATTTATTTTTCATAATGCAATGTATGATGTGTGTTGGTTAAGAGCAGCAGGTATTCAGATAAAAGGAAAAATAGTTGATACTATGATTGCAGCATCATTAATAAATGAAAATAGATTATCGTACAGATTAGATTCACTTGCAAAAGAATATGTTGGTATTGGTAAAGATGAAAAAGTTTTACAAGAAGCAGCGAAAGCATGGACCATTGATGCAAAAAAAGATATGTGGAGATTGCCTGCAATGTTTGTAGGTCAGTATGCAGAAAGAGATGCTGAATCAACTTTAAAACTTTGGCAAAGATTACAATCTGAATTATATGCGCAAGAATTATTTGATATATTTAATTTAGAAACAAAATTATTTCCTTGTTTAGTAGATATGAGATTTAAAGGTGTGAAAGTAGACCTCGAAAAAGCCAATAAAATCAAGGAAAATTTGATATCTCAAGAAAAAAACATACTTCACAAAATTAAAAAACTAACTAACATAGATGTAGAAATATGGGCAGCGGCTTCTATTGCAAAAGTATTTGAAAAATTAAAATTACCTTTTGACAAAACAGAAAAAACTGGAGCACCAAGTTTTACAAAAAACTTTTTAGCAAACCATCCAAATGAAATTGCACAAGACATTGCAAATGCTAGAGAAATAAATAAAGCACACACAACTTTTATTGACACTATAACTAAACATTCTGTCAAAGGAAGAATACATGCTGACATAAATCAAATTAGATCAGATGCAGGAGGAACAGTTACAGGAAGATTCTCTATGTCAAATCCTAACTTACAACAAATTCCTGCAAGGCATAAAGAATTAGGTCCTATGATTAGATCAATTTTTATTCCAGAAGAAAATTGTAAATGGGGATCATTTGACTACAGTCAACAAGAACCAAGAATTTTAGTACACTATGCTAAATTACAAAATTTAGAAGGAGTAGATGGAATAGTAGAAGCTTATCAAAAAGGTGATGCAGACTTTCACCAGGTAGTAGCAGATATGGCAGGCATTGAACGTAAACAAGCTAAAACAATTAATTTAGGTTTGATGTATGGTATGGGTAAAAATAAATTAATGGCTGAATTAGGATTAATGAAAGATTCAGCAGAAAAATTAATTCAACAATATCATCATAAAGCTCCATTTGTAAAAAAACTTATGGATAATGTTTCTAGAAAAGCAAATGATAGAGGTAAAATTAGGACTTTATTAGGTAGAGCATGTCATTTTGATTTATGGCAACCAGTTCAATTTGGGGTATTTAAACCGTTGCCATTAGAACAAGCTAGAAAAGAATATGATGAGCCATTAAAACGAGCATTTACTTATAAAGCTTTAAATAGATTGATACAAGGATCAGCTGCAGATATGACAAAAAAATCTATGGTATGTTTGTATGAAAATGGTATAATACCACATATTCAAATTCACGATGAAGTGGATATTTCTGTTGAATCTGATAAAAAGGCAGAAAAAATTATTGAAATAATGGAATCTGCTGTTGAGTTAAAGGTTCCAAACAAAGTAGATTATGAACAAGGTAATAATTGGGGTGAGATTAAATAGGAGTATGAATGGCTTATTTAAACATAAATGTACCTCCAATTTATTGCAAAATAAGGAAGGAGTACCTGTATGATTTTAAAAAACATCATGGCGAAAGTGAAGATTGTGTTATCTTTGGTTTGGCAAGCATCTCAGGACGTGCTCTCTTATTTCACATCATGCTACCAAATGGTGCATGCTATTGGCGTTTGCCTATCTCAGCGTTTTTCCAAAAAACGTACGATAGAACCTCTGTGCCGGATATGCAGGCAAACGAATTACAATTGTGGAATTGTTTTAGTTATTGGCCTAGTATTCATAAGTTTGATTGGCTGGCTGATTTAGATGGTAAATTTTTAGGTAAAGATAAAAAATTTTATCACGGACAATACCTATTTACTATTGACTGGGCACACCCAGATACTAATATATTGAATGTTGAACATTCTGAAATACCTCAAGAGCATAAGTGTGCGCATGTATTGGCTCTTGCTAACGGCAATTATGCTGCTCAACCTAACAATCGTATTTTGTGGCACGTTAATAGTTATACAACTGATGACAGTTGGCCTGACTATAAAGTCCAAAATACAGTGTGGGACGTCGAAGGTTCGGATTGGATTACGGAAGATTCGGACAAAATGTTTTATAAAATAGAAACAAAGGATTAAAAATGAGCCTAAATAAACAACTATGTGTTGAATGTGGGCACAGATGTCACTGTGTAGGACAAGGATTTTATGTTAATGAAGATTTTTGTGATTCATGTGATTGTTTGGTCTGTGTTCATGAAATAAATAAACCCGTGGAGGAAAAAATGAATTGGTTAAAAAAACAATGGAAAAAGTTTGTTGACTGGTTATTTGACGGATTTTATAAATAATTTATGTCAAAGATAAATGAAGAAACAGCTGTAAAAACCGATCTTAAAACAATCGGTATGATCATTGCTGGTGCAGGTTTGGCAGTCTATATGTACATTGGTATGACTAATACCATCAATACTTTAGAGACAAGACTTCAGTTAATGGAAGCTGATTTACTTAAAAAAGCAGATCAAATACCTGTTGATAAGGAACAATTTTTTCTGTTGGAATCATTGGCAGAAGATACTGAAAAACAACAAAAGATACTAGAAGAAAACCTGCATGTTAAAGTTATGCTTATGCAGGCTGAAAAGGAAATTGAAAAGTTAAAAAAAGATGTTGAAAAACTTAAAGACGCAACAAGAGATATTCAATTTGGCAATGGCAATGGAAACGGGCATTAACGCAGGGACCTTTCAGGAATATGATTACACTTGCGAAGACTTTGAATGTGAGTGGAAACAAATAACTGAATATTGGAGGATGTAATGGCTGACAGAGATAAAATAAATAAATTTAAAATGACTCATTACGCACAAGAGAAAATGGAGTCTAATAAACAAAAAGAATTTTTTCAAATGCTTCGTAAAGAAGTAGAGATAGGTGCTAATGGCACATCTAAATATATGATTAAAAAAGGTCCAAATAAAGGGAAATTTGTATAATGTTACAAGCAGTTATAGCACTTTGTTTATTTATAAATGGAGAATTAATAGAACATAGAATTCAAGACTCAATCTCTGATTGCCTTAAGCATAAGAGAGAAGCAGAGAGAAATATGGGTATGAATAATAAAAAATTTATGTGTGGTGAAGTAGAGGCTGAGGTTATAGATAATGTTGATGGTTCTAAAACAATCAGCAAAATAATAAAATCTAAATAATGTTAGCACTAGCTATTGTAATTATTGTTTTATTAATATACTTTGGGTATAAATGACAAAACAATTTACCTTATTAGGGCAGATAGACACAGTTCATGGAATGTGCCCACATTGCCAAGAAGATTCTATATTAGTAGCTATCGTTACAGACTATTATAGATGTACCAATTGTGGAGAAGACACTAAACAATACGTAAATGGCTCAATTAAATATTTGAGATTAGATGATCAGGACACACAATGGCTAAAAAATCTGCGATCGGACAAGTAACTTTTTACAAAGAGACACCTAAAAAACGTCCTGGAAAACATTTTAAAAAAAGAAACAAAAGAAAAGCTAAAAGAAAAGCTTATCGTGGCCAAGGAAAATAATGAAATTTGTATTAATAATTCAAATATGTTCTGTTATAGCACAACAATGCACAGGGTCTTATGAAATAGGTAGATATAAAGATCATTTTGATTGTGCAACCGCAGGTTTTATTAACGCTATGGGCACTATAAGAGAAATAGGTGTTGAGGAAGTAAATAAAAACAAATTATTAGTTAATTTTTCCTGTCAAGAACAAGAAAGTATATAAAATTGTTGCCCACCCTCGATATGATATCAAGGATGAGCAAACAAAAGGTGTGAGAAGAGATCCTCATACTACACTAAAAATTTTTTACTTGCAAGTCTTGTTTTTCTGATGTAAATTCCCATATCTATGTTTATAAACAAACAAAAGGAGAAAGAACATGGCGGACCCAAATAGATTCAAATCTGTGTCTGTACCTATAAAAACCTACCAAATGCTTAACTATTTGGCTAAGGGTAAGGTGACTGATGCTGATCTAACTATATCTAAAACTATAGAAGTTTTAGCTACTAAGGAGGCGAAAAAAAATGGATATAAGAACGGTAAGAGTACATAAAAGCATTTGTCCATCTTGTAATGGAAATGGTTATCGTATGATTTACAAAGATGCTAGTTGGCAGGAAAAAGTTCCTATTGACTGTGCGCATTGTAATAACCAGGGAGAATTATCTGTTGAAGAACCAACTATAGCCCAATGCGAGGAGTATTTAAAAGATCAATGATTGATTTTTTTCTATCGATTGTAGAATCTTGGTCCAGCAAACTTAATGGCTGGGCCTGGAGACTACGATGGGGTAATCGTGAAACGGGAACCGGGTATAAGCGTAAATATGAAAAAAAGAAATTTAATAACAACGGACCTACATAAAACGAAATATCGTAATCGTGTTGTCCCTAACAAAAAGAAAAAAGAAGAATTGAAAAGATTAAAAAGATTCTATATTTTGGAATACTTAAGATGAGTGAAGAGATAGAACAGTTATTATTATTTCCAGAAATGGATCCTTTTAAAACAAAGATAAAAGGAATTGATTACATAGACCTATCTCAAATAGAAACACCCAATCAAAGACAATCTGAATATTCTTTATTACCCAAAGGAAGATTTTTTTTATTTAAAAGTGGTGGGACCAATCAATATCTACCTAAACTTGGTAACTCTTTTCCATATGTTCAAAACATGGAAACTAAAAAAGTTTTATCAATGAGGGTTACTGAACACGTTGGTTATCCAAAAGTAAGTATTACCTTAAATGCTAAAGATGGTTTTAATCAACAGAAAGGTTTCTACATTAGAATGCATAGAGTGGTTGCTGAAGCCTTTATTGTTAATGACATGCCAAGTAAAAAAATTTTCGTAGATCATAAAAATAAAAATATTTTAGATTATAGAGTTACTAATTTAAGATGGTGTACACCTAAACAAAATGCTGATGGCACTGTACGATCTAGACAATTAAATTTTATAGAACAAGCTAGAATGGAAAAATATGAATAGTGATTATATTTATCTCGCTGGATTATTTGATGGTGAGGGTAATGTTTATTACAAACAATTAAAAGAAATAAAACATAAACGACCAGGCAAACCTGTACACAACGTTTGGCAAATTAGAATGGAAGTATCTATGACAGATTATGCTACGGTTAAATGGATACACGACACAGTACAAGTTGGATTCTTTGGTGAAAGAAAGGTAAGAGAAGGATTTAAAAGGCAATGGCGTTGGCGTGCCTCTTACCGAGATGCACTAAGCGTGGCGCGTGGACTTATACCATATTGCATAACGAAGAAAGATAATTTACAACAAATAATAGATCATTATGAAAAAACTAGAAAAGTTTAATTATCCTGGTTGTAGTAGGGAAACGATAGAAGGTAAAAGACATTACTCTGTTGGTGAAGAAAAATTACCAAGTGTTACAACAATACTACAAGCAACACAATCTGCTGAGAAAAGACAATCTTTAGAAAGATGGAAACAAAGGGTTGGCGCACAACAAGCCGATCAAATAAAAAATTTAGCAGCTAATCGTGGTACAGCTATACACAAAATTATTGAAAAACATATTCTTGGACAAGGATATTTGGATATGACTGAACTAGGTAATGATGCTCACAAGATGGCTAATAAGATTATAGAGCAAGGTTTATCTAAATGGGATGGTTATTATGGTACAGAAGTTACGGTACATTATCCAGGTCTCTACGCTGGCCAAAGTGACTTGATAGGTGTTCACCAGGGTGAAGATGCCATTGGGGACCAAAAACAAAGTAACAAACCTAAACAAAAGGAATGGATTGAAGATTACTTATTACAGTTAGCAGCTTATGCGATGGCCCATAATCAAGTGTATGGAACTCATATTAGAAAGGGAGTGATACATATGGTAACTCCTGATTTATACTATCAAGAATTTATTATCGAAGGTAATGAATATTTAAAATGGGAATCAAAATGGTTAAGAAGAATCGATCAATACTATAAAGGAGTGAAGTAATGTACGTAAAACATTTACAAGAATATTTAGATCAATTTACAAATGGTAAGAAAGGGAACGCTGTTTCTAATGCTACTATTTATATGGAAACCCAAGATGGACACTTGGAAGAGATTAGACGTATTGAGGTACAAGAAGCTAATTTAATTGGTATGGATTCAATTAGAGTTGTGTTAAAGTCTCAAAACAAACAAATGATTATATCACCAACCTTTAAAAAAACCTAATCAAATGACGCAGCACGATCCTTTTATAGAGAATGAAATGAAACGGCTAAATGAAATTAAATCTATGGTCGAAAAAACAAGCGGCATGGAGCGCGAAACGTGGATTAAAAAGTGGTATAAAGTTGTCAAAATTGTGGCAGATAAAATAAATGTGTTGCAAAATGGCAACAGTAGAAAATGTAAGTGTAGAACTAAAGAAAGTAGTAGAACAAAGGAAAGCACATGGAGATAGCTTACGACCTAGACCTAACTATTTATTATATTATATCAATTACAGCGTTTTTTGTAGGACTTTTGCTTATAAGGTAGCAACGCCAGGCGTTGATAGCAACGTCCAGGTGTTGATAGCAACGTCCAGACGTTGCTAGTTGCCAAACATAAGTGGAGAATTGGGGCACTATGTTTTTTTCTGCAACAATTTTCAAAATGCGTGGTGGTGGTGGCAGGAAAAAAGTGTTGAATAGCAATGGTTATTTGATGGTGATGCCATGTCGCACTTTTAGGTCAATAAAATCAAGGGTTTTTGTACTCGACGCGCGAGGGAATTTTTTGTTTTTGAAAAAACTTAATGGCCTAAAATTTCCACTTATAGTATAAGGTCTTATGCCTAAATCCAAAAAGAAGAAACGAAGATTAGTTAAAAGCATTTCTGCACAAGATATACCTTATTCTAAATACAGGGTTGAATGGATAGATTGTGTATCTGATTCTGGCTGGGCTGATAAGACTGAATTTGAAAAGATGAAGTTGGCTTATCCTGTTAATGAAGGTTGGATATTCTCTAAAGATAAACACTCAATTAAAATGTTTGCTTCTTATGATAAGGATGAGAATGGTATTAGTTTTGGGGATCGGACGATGATTCCTCGGGCATGGATAAAGAAGATGACTCGGATTCAATAACTTCTGCGTTGGGGTCTAAGAATGTTTTATGATCGTCAATTATTTGTTTTAATCTCGACTCTAATTCTTTTTCTGACATATTATCTAAATTTTTAGTTAGGATCATCTTTTGATCTACATATAATCCACCGACCTTACCTCTTGCAACCTCTGCGTTAATTGCTGCAGCCCAGGCTCCTTTGGTCCTAGCGTCATCTCTAAGTTTAGCCAATTCTGTAACATGCTTTTCTAAAGTAATTCCATACTTCTCCTGAACTTCTGCTCTTAACTCACCAATATACTGCACAACCAATGGGAAGTATTTTGGGTTACGCATTTCTGCCGCAACCTGTCTAGACCTAGTCTTATAGCCAGCCGCATAGGCAGCTTCTGCTGGTGACATACGTCCTTCGTTATAAACATACAATTCTGCAAACTTTCTTTGCTGATCTGTTAGTTTTTTGGGTTGAGTCATATGGTTAATTTTAGTAGATATTAGGATATTTGTAAACAGGAAATTCCGGTGAAACCAGAGTCAAAATTTTGGCAATTAGTTAAGAAAAATACACCCCAGATTCAGTGGACAAGATTAGAATCTTGGGCATCGTTTGGTGTTCCAGATTTGTTGGGATACAATAATAAATGTGGTTTTTTCATGTGTGAGTTGAAGGTTGCTAGAGGTAAAAAAATATCTTTTTCACCCCATCAAAAGATGTTTCATTTAACCAGAACGAAACGGAATTTTATCCTAGTAAAAGCAGACGCTCCCCGAGCCGTAAAACTTTATGAGTCTTCCCAGATGGAAGAATTACTAACCATGGGCCACGCTGCGCGGCCATTGGTCCAAGACGATTGGAACGCGATACAAGAAGCGTTGATCGCGGGCTTGTAGCTTGTAACTTATTAAATTATTTTTGCTTGTCGCTTGTAGCTTGAGGCTTGTAACTTGCGGCTTGTTGCTTGTAGCTTGTAACTTTAGAAGCTTGTCGCTTGTTGCTTGTAACTTGAGAAAATATTTCAGTATTCCAGGCGTGCAGGTCCTCCGGATCTATGCCCTGGAGGCTGTTGCAGAACTCTGGTGCTAGTGGGGACTTCTTAATGTTTGG
>Ga0208019_1000412_pt1 | contig 23199 bp, 28 predicted proteins | sample CB_VirMetaG_5_FD_184540 | JGI IMG/M metagenome (GOLD analysis project Ga0208019, IMG submission 184540) | Freshwater to marine saline gradient viral communities from Chesapeake Bay - CB_1508_1D Viral MetaG (SPAdes) (version 4) | ecosystem: Environmental > Aquatic > Marine > Coastal | place: USA...
TGCAAACTATAAGCATCGAATCATTCCAGCATTACAGAGCAGGTGCCAAGTATTTAACATAACCCATGACGTAGAGGATGTAACCAGACGCATGGCTCATATATTGAATGAGGAAAATATCGTATGTGGTGAAGATGACTTGAAACAAATTGTTAGGGATAATTTTCCAGATCTTCGTAAGACCATCAATACGATTCAGAAACTTACAAATAATGGTAAGATTGAAATTGATGATAGCTCTAACGTATCCAAACTTGTCGCTGATTTGTATAAGCTTATTGAGCATGGACATGTTCTTAAGTGCAGAAAGCATGCGATAAAGAATGAACATGTGTTTAATAATGATTACCCTGTATTGATTAAAGAGATGTTTAATTACATCGATGGCTTGCCATGCATTCAAGAAGATAAGAAAAAGTCGCAGCTTACTACTTGCCACGACTTTATCTATAAATCAGCGTTTTGTATGGATCAAGAAATCAACGCATATGCATGTTTTATTACTTTAAGTAAATGCTAGTGTCGGGCATATTACCGCCACCGATTGCTTGAGCATCATGAGAAGGTGCACCAAACTGATCTGTCTTTGCATTAACATTATGCAATTCTCTATCATTGCCTTGTGCCGGTTGTTTTTCTGAATCAGGTAAGTAACCGGCGTCTACTTGAGATTTTAATGGATTTTGCCCTATGTAATCGTCCTCAAATTCTAACGTATCTGGGTCAATTTTCGTTTTGTTGGGCCTTACCATACTATCTGGCACTGGCATTCTGTTTGGATAAACATCTACTGGTTCAAATATATCATCCGGAAATTGATAAAAACCATCATATCTACCTGGTGCTGTTTCTTGTGAAACGGTGACAGAAAACTCTCCACTAGAGTTATCTGTATTTCCGGGTTGGTTTGAAGGGTATTTATTTTCTATACCAGATACTCTTAAATTAAGGTCGCTAGCTAATAAATCATCTAGTTTAGCTCTGTACTCTGGGCTTAATTTTTTATATCCTTCACTAGATTTGTAATCATCTCTTACTTTTACAAGATCTCCGGTTAAAAAACCACCTCGAGTATATCTAGATACGTAAGATTCATAAATCTTATTGAATTTCTTTTCCACATAATTATTTATGCTGCAAAGTTAAAATAAAACTCATTATTAAATATATATGTATGTCAAATATTAGGTTAACGAATTTATCAAAACCTGAAGATGTAAAATATAAAAAACAATTTACTTATGCTGATGTAAATTTTGATTTTGTTTTTTCTGATGTAGATCAAAAAGAATTAAATTCATCAGTAAAAAATAATGATTTAAAAGCTAATTATGATTTAGGTGCTATAAAAAATTCTATAGTAAATATATTTACTTCCTTTCCGGGAGATAAAATTTTAAATCCTAATTTCGGTCTTAATTTAAATCAATTTTTGTTTTTGCCTTGTAATAAGGAAACAGCTAGGTTAATAGGTGAAACTATACAATCTCAAATAAAACTACAAGAACCTAGAGTAAATTTAAAAACTGTTAATGTTGTAGCTAATATTAACAATGACGAATATGACATAACTATGTTGTTAGAGGTACCATTTATAAATAATAATAACAGCATTAATTTTAAAGCATTATTAAATTCAACAGGAATAAATTTTTATAACTAGCAATGGCAACTAAATCAGATTTTAATTTACAGCAAGACGGTTACGTTTCTTTTGATGCAATAAGTCTAAAAGACCTTATCATTGAAAGAATGAATGAACAACAAATTTTTACTGATCAAAACTACGAGGGTAGTAATTTATCAGCATTGATTGATATCATAGCATACTCTTATCATGTATTAATATATTATCTTAATAAAAATTCATCTGAAAGTAATTTTTCGCAAGCAGAAATATACGAAAATATAAATCAAATAGTTAAAAGTATAGATTATAGCCCTACTGGTCCTCAAACAAGTAATTTATCTTTCCAAGCTGTTGCTAATAGTAATCTTGCTGTTGACTTTTATACCATACCTCGTTATAGTTATTTTTCTTTTGGAGGAACATCTTATAGCTTTACCCAAGATGTATCTTTTCAAAAGACTGTTAATGGTGTCGAATCTTTAGTTGATTTAAACAACAATACTCTTTTATACAATGGTCAATTTGTAGAATATCCTTTATTTACTGCCTTAGGTGAAAATTTTGAAACAGTAACTCTAGCAGCTACAGATGAAAATATTGATTTTTATATCGACAACAACAATATTGATGTATACGTAAAAGATAATAATCAAAGCAGTTGGGTTAAATGGGAAAGAACCACTTCATTGTATTTGGAAAATAGTTCAGCTAAAAAATATTCTGTTAGATATAATGAAGACGAAAAATATGAATTAAAATTCGGCAATAACATTACTGGTAAAAGGCTTACTGAAAATAGTTTAATTGCTATATATTATTTAAAATCAGATGGTCAAGCCGGTCAAGTTAGTAAAAATACAATTAACAACCAACCTTTATATTTTTATAATACAACTTTGTTTAATGAAATTAAAACTGATGTTATACCTTCGGGTTCAAATATCATATCTATTGAAGAATCTGCTAATTTAGTTTTTAGTAATGATTCGTCTTCCACTAATTTTAAAACAAAAGAGTCTGTTGAAGAAATAAAACAAAATGCGCCTAGATTGTACAATTCACAATATAGGTTAGTTACAACTGAAGATTATAAAAATTATATTAATAAGAATTTTAGCAATTGGATAAATTCGGTAGAGGTTGTTGATAATAATCAATATATAAATGGTTATCAAAATTATTTCTTTAATATAGGATTACAGCAACCCAATGCAGATTCTAGAGTTTTGTTTAATCAATTAAATTTTTCCAATTCTACTAATTTTAATAATGTTTATGTTTTTGCTGTACCTAATAAAAATATACAAAACAGTTTAGATTTAAGAACTAACTACTTATCTGTATCGCAAAAAAATGCATTAACAATTCTTTTAGATGAAATAAAAATATCTAACATTGATATTGTCGTATCTGATCCAGTATATACAGAAATTAATTTTGGAGCTAGTAACTCTCCTGATGACTACCTTTTTGTTGAAACAGTAGGGGATGAATCATATTTGTATGTTGAAGTGGAAAGAAATGCTAGAAGAGATTTAGATTCAGTTAAAGATGATATTATAACAATTTTTCATGAATATTTTGAAAATAATAATATGACATTAAATCAACTTATATCTCTTAAAGATATATCACAAAGTATATTAGACGTTGAAGGTGTATCTACATTTTCTACTAGAAGAGAACATAAAGGTCAAACAATAATTGATAACTTACTTTCGTTTATTGTTTTTAACCCTATATACCCTGATAATGATTTCGATATTACAAAACAAGATATTAAATTTAAGTATTTTCAATTTGGGTATTTTAAAAATTTACAATCTATTAATGATAAAATTCAAGTTATTAGACAATCATGATTGAACAAAATTCAGGTTATTGGAAATATAATGTATATAATGTATTTGATACATTATCTCTTTCCTCTTACGCATTAGAACAAACTCCTTTAAAATTTATACCTACCAAATTTGAATATGATGAGTATAGTGATTTTTATATAATTTGGAATTTTGGAGATGGTTCGCCTGTTTATCAAGGATTGTCAGCATCTCATTCATTTTTTTATCCCGGAGAGTATAACGTTACTATGACAGTTATGGTTTCTTCAGGTAATACAGAACTTAATTCTTTTAATCAAAAAGTAACCATATATGATTTTATACCTAATACTTTTAGTTTCAAACAACTTTCAGGTGTTAATTCAAAAAGTTTATTTTTAACTGCTGGTGTTTATTCTGAACAATTGTCTATTGAAAGATTTAATAGTATACAAAGTTATGGAAACCCATATACTTTCTTTTTAAACGCAAGTGGAAGTAACAGTTTGTTTTATGACAGGAATAAACTTTTAACCGAACCTTATTCTTTTTTATTACCTACGCATAGGTTTGTAAAGAGAGAAAAAATAGGTAAATATTTTAGTGATTTAGTAATTGATGAAATTACAACAACCGATACTAATCTTTATGGCAAATTAGACGAAACATCATTAGTAGTTCCAACTTCATCTGATGATGTTAACTCGTTTTTTGTCGGTACAAGCGGGGTTGAAAGTTTTTATTTCGTTGATGATTTTGTAAATGAAAATCCTTACTTTTTATTAGCTACTTCTTCCACTGTCAATTACCCTGATAATTATACTAAAAATTATAATATAGATTATAAGTTTAACTTACCTATAAAAAATTCTAATACATCTTATTATAAAATTTCATCTAACGCTTTTAAGAAAGCAGATTATTTTAGTATAACTTCAAATGGTTTAGATGGTCAAGGTTTTGATTTACCCACTTTTAATATAGGCACGACAAAGTTTATTAATCAAATGATAAGTTTTGTTGTAAAATGTAAATATAGTAATTTATATGATTGCAAAAATCAAATTAATACTTTCACTTTTGATACCTCTCCTTGGATTAGAAATGGGGTACAAATATTTTTAATATCTCCGTCTAATAATAATAATTTGGGCGATATTACCGAATATGTTACAATAGATAAATCAACTTATGAAAATTATCAGTACGGTTGGTTGAAAGGTAATATTATCATACCCCCTATCAATACTTTAAATTCTGTATTAAGTTCTAATACATTAGTAGCTTTAAGTGCTAAAGGTGAGCTTTTAGATAATGAAGGGTTTACCTATTTTATATCAGGTAGTAGTTCACCTTTTAGATTGTTTGATATAAATTATAATAAAATCGCAAAAATTAATGAAAATTTTGACTCTGCAAATTATTTAAAAGGGTTATCTTATCAACCTTCAATATATAAAAGACCTGAAATATTTGATACTTTTTTTGGCACCACATTAGGTACACTTAGCTCAAATGTTGATGCTATAGGTAAACGTACTTATGAAAAAACTTCTAACTTTGTAAAAAATACTGTTAATATAGACACCTGCGATATTCAAGCTTTGTTTGGTTTTGCTTCAGAGTTTAATGTAGATTTAAATAGTTATGCTTCTAAAAATTTAGTCATAAATTACCCACCGGAAGTTTCTAGATTAGTTAATTTATTTTCAATCAAAAAGTCTTTACTTTTTGGTAAAGTTAATCAATATAACTTTGATTTTAAAAATACATATAATTTAAATCAACCTTTCAATAATATATACGAATCTGCAAATTATTTAACAGAAGGAAAATCAGGTGGGGTTAATTTAGGACCTCAAATTGACATTTTATCTGGAATTATAAACAAAGAATCTAATTATATTGTAGGGTATGAACAATTTTCTGATTCATATACTTTATTAAGAACAAATATTGAACACATAAAAACATCAACCTACCCTCTAAGTTCATTAGATAAAAACTGGGGCTGGGGTTTAGTTGTACCTGATAGTTTTTATACTGAAAGTTTATCGACATATAAATTATCTAATTATTATACATTTTTTGAATATATACCTGTTGTTCAAGGAAACATAGTAAACAACATTATAAACTGGAATGATACTTATAATACAACATTAAACATTTATCCTAATAATTTATCAGCAACTCACACTTCAGCATATTTATCTAGTTATAGATTTACACCATTAGAAACATGGGATTCTACAGGAGGGGTAATTGATCAAAACTTAACAAGACAAATTAATTTAGGGTTAGAATTATTATCCTCTTACAATCTTGTATAATTAAATAATAATAATGGCATCTACTATTGAAAGATTTAACAAATATACGTTAGAAAAGTCTATTACTTTTTTAGGTAATGTTTCTACTGCAGTAGATTATGACGATCCATTAGATTTTAAAGAATGGTTGGGTTATTTTAAAGATACTAACATTTCATTACAAACATATCAAAATTCATACAAAAATTATATTAATAGTTGGAATTATGTAAAAAATACATTTATAAATACCCAAAAAAATTATGTAAATGAATCTTATAAAAATTTAATTAAAGAAATTTCATTAGATGTACTTACTGCGCAAGAACTCAACTTTATAAAAAACGTTGATGTTAACAATAAAGAACAAGTTGAATCATTAATTCCATTAGTTTCGGATAAGATTAAAAATCTTTCAGATTATTATAAAAATTTTAGAGAAAAAGTAAAAACTCAACCTAAAAGAAATAATTTTAATTCTTCTAAATTTGGAATTAAAAAGTTTTTATATCAACTTATTTTAGATATAGTAAATTTTAATGCTGAAACGGTTAACTTATTAAATGTATACAATAAAGATATTAATTTTTTAGAAAAAAATATAAAATTTAATATTGAAAATTTATATGATATATATGATAGCTATTTCGATGTTTCATATTCCTTACCTGCATCGTCTTATACTTACGGAGGTTCATTAAGAACTACCCAATGGTCAAGCAATATAAATTATTTTGATTACGACCTATTTTTAAATTTTAATAATTCAACTATAAGATTACTTTCATCTTATAATTATGTTATTGAAGAATTTTTACCTAATTTATCTTTACCTGTTCAATTAAACGAAAATAGTTTTAATTATTATAAAAATAAAGATTTTATAAATCAAGTAAACACTCTATCTATAAATGATTTAAATCTTAATAACAACAAATCATTGATAGAAAAATATATAGGGTCTGATTGGTATTATTTATCAACAGGTGATACTCTTTCCTATACAGTATCTGGTAATTTTCTAAAGGCTAAAAATAAATCCCTTAATTATATAAATCGTATTAACCCTTCTACTGCTACAGTACCAAGTACAGCTACATTAATAAGAGATAAAAATTTAGGAGGATTTTTTCTACCAAAATATGAAGGTATGTTACTGTATACGTCTTTTGACTATACTTATACTTTAGATAATTCAAAGTTATCTACAAATACTGCTTATTATTTTCCAGATCCTAATTTATATATTAACACATTTGGTAATTCAATTTACAATAAACCGTATGGTATTTTTACTGTAAATGAAAATGCATATGTAAATGTTTATTCAAAGTCTAATTCATTTTCATTTGGTTATATAAATGATTATTCCTATTTGTTAAACTTTCATGGATATGAAAATTTAGAAGAAAAAAATCAAATTGATTCATTAGGGGTTTCCAGAAATACAGATAGTGTTACATTTTTTAAAGGTAAAAAAGACGATATATGGAAAAACAATGATATATATAATGTAACAAATAAAGCTAAATTTACTATTGACGAAAGACAAAATGAATTGTTAGTAGGTGTTAAAGATAGCACTAACAGTTTTTCTGATATATATGGTAACAATTACGGTGTATATAAATCAACTACACGACCTATCTTTAACAGTTATAATTCTACATATGTATCAACTTCTCAAACGTGTTTGTTTTTAAGTAATGGGTTATTTCTATCAGGTAGTAATGATTTTAATTATAGTGTACCAGATGTTGATTCATCTTTTATAATACCAGGTAAAATTTTTACAACAACAGGGTTATCATTATGTTCTTACCCTACATTTACTAATGCAGGTAATGAAATATTAAGTTACGGTGCATTTAAAATGCCTTGGTGTTTCAATACAGGTGTAAATTATAAAAGAGGTACTTTTTATGATGGGGTATATTTTACAGATAAGAATGGGGTACCATTACCCGATAACCCTAAAACCGAATACCCTAATTGGTCAGAAGATAATCAAACTTTATATTATAATGTATATTTAGAAGGAGGAGCTAATAATGAGTTAACTTACCCAACATATATAAACCCGGTATCATTCTTATATAGTTACAATAAAAATATTGATTGCGGTACATTTTTGTTTAACGGTAATAATCCATTTGAAAGAATGGTTACATCTAATGTATATGCTAATATTTCTTCTTATTCAACTACAAATAATGCTTTTTCATCTACATATCAGACAATACCAAATATAAATGAAGCAAATATATATACTAAAAAGTATCTATTATCAGCTTCACCTTATGTAAGAAATTTAAGCAATAAAGTATTATCATTATCAGATTCTCTCAGTTCTATATTTTTAAAATATAAAAACATAGAGAATATATATTCTGAACTTAATAATAATATTATTAATTTTAATATTGTCTATGATATAGGTGTATTTGAAACTGAAAATTATTTAGTAATAGAAAAATTACTTTATAATTATACAACTAATGTATTTTATGCTAGTGATAATAACCCAACTTATATTACTAGATACAAATATAATCCTAGATTAGAAAAGTTTGGTAATTTCTTTTACCATGAAACTTCTAATACTTTACTTTTATATAAAACATCATTATTAGATGTAAATGTAAATTCAAATTATAAAACTATATACCCTGAAATTTATAAATTAGATATTAATAATTTTGAATTGAAAAAAATATTTCCTTTTGTAAAATCAAATATATATAATAGATTAAGTTCTTATAGTTTTAGATCTTATATAAGCCCGGTATATTATAATGTTTATTTTAATAATGATGATATGATTTATAATCTTTATGAGATAGACAGACCTAATATATCTTATGATACCGATACAGATACATATTCATTTGTTATTAAAGGCAAAGATTTATCTAATGGTTTAGTAATATATTATCAAACTTACAAATATATGTCAGGTGTGTTTACTAACAAAATAAACGAATGTTACTTTCAAAACTCTACATTTAGAGATGAAAACTATTCAAATGCTTACCAACTCCCTATAATTAGCTATACTCAATACCCAGGCACTAAAACAAATACTAGAGTTTCTTCGGAAGGTGTTTTAAAATTAGGAGAATAAGTAAATATATATACAATGCCTAGGATTCAAAACTTAAAAAATACAAATCTTTTACTAGATACAAAGTATGATTTATCTAGAGATATTGTTATATCTGCAGAGTTTGCTTTTTTTGGTGATTCTAATTTAGGAGGCGAAGGTTTTTGTGTTTTCTTGGTTGATGCAAATAAAACTTCTAACACTATTAATAATGGAAGTCCTGGACCCGGGTTGGGGTATGCTCCTTCAGATAACAAAGTTACTTATAAAAACAATAATATATTTGACGGAGTTGAAAATTCACTACTAGGTATTGGGTTTGATGCTGTAGGTAACTTTGCAGCTCCTTTAGGTTATACCCGCTCTGGTAATGAAATTACCGGGGGTCTTCCAAAGCCTAATGCAATTACTTTAAGAAATGGTGATCTTGGAGATAAAAATTATAGTGTTATTTCTTCTTCTGATAATTTGTCGTCTTTTGGTATTAATTTATATCAGTACTATTATGGTTCTATAACACCTACCCCAACTAATACATTAACCACAACACCTACAATTACGGTCTCACCTTCAAATACAGTAAATTTCACTCTTACCCCAACGGTTACATATACTCCAAGTATCACTAAAACTAATACCCCTACAAAAACTAGATCTCTTACTTTATCCCCTACAGTTTTTACTACTAGTACTAACACCCCAACTTGTACTAATACTATAACTAGAACCCCTACCCAGACCGGTTATTTTCCTGTAAGAAAAGCGTTTAGAATTGTTATTAGTGACTTTGGTAAAACTATTCAAATATATTTGCGTAAAAGCAATTATGATAATTTTATTTTAGTTCATGAGGTTGGAAATGTTGCCTTAAGTTCACCAGATAATAATCAAGTAAAGGTAGGGTTATCTTACTGCACAGGTACGCTTACGTCTAGCTTATATTTGTATAATTTTAATGTTAACGGTTCAGGAGTACAAAACACACCTACCCCTTCTGCAACAAAATTTTTAACCCCTACAAAGTCTAATTCCCCTACCTGTACAGCTACTGCGACACTTACTAAAACAACTAATGCATCACCTACACTTACTCCAACTCAAACCCCAACGGTAACATATACTAATACAATAACCCCTACAAGTTTTGTAACACCAACAACAACTAGAACAAACACACCCACATTAACTAACACACCTACAATTACTCAAACCCCTACTAATTTTTCATCTCGAACACTAACAATATCTAAATCAAAACCTGGAGTTACATCTGAGCCTACACCCACACCTACACATACTAGTACGCCAACTTATACTTCAACTTTAAAAATTGACTCTAACCCTAATGTGATAAATTCTTTTACCGACACGTTTAGTTTAGCACCTGATGCTTGTTATAAATTTGTTTTTGAAAGTGATTATTTAGAAGCTTCTGATGCAGGTATAGCTGTTAATGTTTTGATTAACAATGCAAGAAGAGGTTTTAATAATAATCAAAATAATTTACTAAACTATCAATCAACTGATAACCCAACTGGTGTTACATCTAATTGGCATTATTCTAAATTTCAATCTTTTTTCTTTAATGGAGATGTTGTTACTGCTCAAACAGTAGGAGGAACAGCTGAAAATGGTCAAAATTATTGGATGAACATTCCTTTTATTGAAATTAATAATAATAATAAAGACCCTAGAAAAGGTGTTCGTTCTGGAATATACCAAGCTTTAAATTCATTAGTTAGTACAGGAAGTACCTTAAATGAATCTCTTATTTATATTAACAAAAAAGTTGATGATAATTTTATATGGAATGTAGCTGGGTTATCTGAAGACTATAAAATTCCAATCTATAATTCTGATACTAGTAACTACTATTTTAATTCTTTTGATTTATCTATTAACCCTGCAAATATACTTTATGATTTTGACTATATAACTGATTATCAAAATAGGCAAACTTTCTTAAGTAAAACTAATAGTTATAGGATTCAACCTAATAATAGATATATATCTATTAATGACGGCCAGTTAGATTACACTTTTAGTTTCTGTACTGAATTAATTCGATATTGGCCTACAGTAATTAATTCATCAGGAGGAAACATAGAACGCCCTGGTTTTTGGGGCGCTAGATTAACCTTATTTATTAACGTAGCATAATGCAAAACAACATTTACATAATCGGTACAGATAAAACAGTTTTAGATTTAGGTATTACATCCGGTTATTATTATATTAACCCGGTTAATCAATCTAGTAATTTTTATACTAGTTCGCTATTAAGTATGTCTTTTAATCCGAATGCTTCTTATTCTGAAAAGTTAGACTGTGGGTCATTTACAGATGATTATTTAAATTATAAAGTTACAACTAAACTAACTTACGAAGCAGGTAACCTTAATAAAGAATATAGTGAATTTTATTCTTTTAATTTTATATTATCTGGTATAAATGATACAACTAATACAATATCAAAAATAGAATTTGAACCTGTTGATAATGAAATTATAGTAAAAAGTTTTGATAGTGATGTTACTTTTGATTCTTCTTATGTTTATAATACCTTGTTAGGTGATAAATTTAACAATCCTAAATATTTTACATATAATTATACATATAGTATTAACAATGGGCAATCCACTCAAACATTTACTCCTAAATTTTCAGCATATAGGAAAGATGGTTTAATTGATGAGTATATTTTATATGTAAATGTTAGTCAGGATAGTATTAATAGTTTAGCTGATGATATAAAACTTATTGATACACAAATTTTACCTATTTCATCTAATGATTGTTTATTTCAAGTTGAATTGAGTAATCCAAATTATGTTAATAATTTGGTTTTAAGAAGAAATATAACACCTACACCTACTAGGACAGTTACCCCATCACTTACCAAAAAAGCATCTCCTACAAGAACACAAACTCCTACAAACTCTAATACAAGAACTGTCACGCCTACAAAAACGCCATCAAGAACAGCTCGCCCTACGCCTTCACATACAAGGACTTGTACCCCTACTTTAACTCAGCAACCTACACCTTATATAACCCCTACACCCACACCTACGTTAACTAACACCCCTACATCAACTTTATTTAGAGTTCCAATTCCTATAGATGAACCAGATTTACCGAATTTACCTTGTAACGGTCTAGATTATACAGCTAGAAGAATTAGATTATATTTTGATTTTACTTCTGATCAATTTGCTCCTGACACTATTTTTTCACATGATAAATCTTACTTTGCTATAAAAATAGGGGTAAAATATTCTTATGCAGGAGGTTCTTCTGAGCAGTATTATTTTAATGATTTAATTATATCAGATTTTTATCTTAATAGATTTTTTAGAGATTTACAAGTTAACGGTACAACAAGCAGAGTATATAGTGTAGATTTGTTTATACCTATAAACATGTCTGTAAAATATTTAACTCCTGTTTATTATTTTGATGATAATGTAATTTCAGACCCCGGTATCATATTTAAAAATAGTGAAGGGGAGATTGACCCTAATTATATTGAAGATTTTTTAAATTCCGATAATGTAGATTCTTTTAAATTTAATTGTTTTACCAGTACAGGTGACAAAAATAATTATACTCCAGGAGATCCTCCCGGTGGAGGTGATCCCGGTGGAGGTGGTCCCGGTGGAGGTGATCCCGGTGGAGGTGGTCCTGGTGGAGGTGGTCCCGGCCCCGGTATAATCATACCGGACCCAATAATTCAAACAAAAGGTCAATATATAATATCTTTTCAATGGTCCTTAACTCAATATAGATTATATTGTAATTTTCCTAAAACTTCTGAAAATGAAGAATGGCTTAATATTGCTCCTACAGGAAGATTTCTTTCTACATTAACTGTTTATTTAGTAGAGGTGCCTTTAAATTATAATTTAAATGGTTATAAATTAACCGAAACGAGATATAATAATGGTAATCCATACACTTGGTATGCGAAATCTCCATATGACGTGTTTGATAATAACGGGGTAAACTTGAAAGTATTAGACGGCCCATATACTGTTACTAAAGAACTTTTAAATGAAAAAATAGCTCCTGTAGAGGGTCAGGTAAATAAAGTAAGTACTAAAATGCTAAATGATATTTATTATAATAAAATTTTTGATGGAAATAGAAGTATTAAAGTTTTTTATTATTGGAATCAAATTGCCCAACCTTATGGTGATGACGAAAAACGATATCAAGAATGGAAAGAAATGAATACTTCTGGTATAAATTATTGTTATGTTTTGTGGGATAATAATGAAGGTTCTAAACCTGATCCAGATTACCCTGATTTTAAAACTCTTCCTTCTTATTCTAGACCTTTTGTACAAATTAACGGTTTAATAGATTTTATCCCTATAGAAGTTTATGATAATAATAAACTATACGACGGCCAACCTATTTATAATTTAGAAGAATCTGCACATGCAACCCTCATATATAATTTTAAAAATGAATAGTGAAGAAAAAAATAAAATAACTGAAGAAGAAAAAAGGAAACAAATTGAAGAAATGTGGGCTAAATATGAACAAAGTAAACTTTCTGATTCTGATGATGAAAACGATATATTTTATTTGTTAGATAATATTGATTAAAATAGTATTTCTTTTAAATTATTTTAATGAGCAATACTTATTCTTTACATTTACTTGAAAAACTACATTTATCAAAACTAGTATATTTTAATAAAGATTTTAATGAAGTGTATTCATGGTTTGGAGGTCATGAAATAAAAATCTTTAATTATATTGGTGAAGAAATAGGCCACTCAACTATTATCAATAATAAAACAAAAGCAGATTACCAATTGACTGATAACATTGAAGAAAAAGATGTTCAGCTGTCAATTGATGCTATTGTTAGAAGCCTTTATAATGGATAATATTGAAGAAGAATTTTTATCTACCCTAGATCTTGTATTTGAATTAGATGATTTAGAAGAAATAGGAAATGTCGTTTCATTATTTTTATATAATAATAAAGTGATGCCGGGTACTGAGTTATATGAGGAAATGACCGCTCAGTTCTACGCTTGTATGAATGAAAAACTTAATATCAGAATTATAAAAAAATTTAGAAAACTATTAGATGAATTATGATGATTTAAACATATCGCAAAATAAATTAAACAATATATTTTGCGAATACGGAAAAGATAAATATTGCTCATTAACAGAATGGGTAAACGGTAAAGGTGTTGATATTACATTTGAAAATAAAGAATATATCAATTTAGATTATAAAAAAGCATCAGCTCTTCTTACATGTTTATTCAATGCTAGTATTTATAAAAGTATTCCACCTCATTTAAAAAATGATTCAGTATCTATAGATACTTTATTTTCACAACAAAATTTATATCACGACGATCCTTTTATCCAAGATATAAAAAATGAATATTTTAAACAACAACAATCTCCTCAACCACCTCAACAACAAACACCTCCTCAACAACCACCTCAACAACCACCTCAACAACAAGCGCCTCCTCCACAACCTCCTCAACAACAAGCGCCTCCTCCACAACCTCCTCAACAACAAGCGCCCCCGCCTCAACAACAAGCTCCTCCTCCTCAACCTCCTCAACAAGAAGAGCCTCCTGCATTTGAATTAGTTACTCCCCCTTGTAAACGGTTCAGAATTAAAAAAACAAAAGTAAACAAAGACAAACTTATTGATGAAATATGCAATTTTGCTGATTATATAGATAGGGAATATGAAGCTGTTTATGATTTGGTGTATAGTCATGAATGTAATAGAGATTCAAGCAAAGAAGAAAGAGTTCTTCAAACAGAGCTAGAAAAAAAATTAGATTTAGTAAACTACATAAGAAATTTATTTCAGAGTTGTGTAATGTACTGTTTAGAACCTGATTCTGATAAATAACTATGTGTGGGACTTTTTTAGATTTTTAATTATATGGATTAGTGATAATTTATCTATTCCTTTTTGGTCAGTAGGACATATTCATTTATCTATTTCTGATTACCAAATCTCTACTAAAATATTAGCTAGTTTAATTATGCATATTATAGTAGGATTTGGTTTTTTTCTGTCTTATAAAGATCATTTAAATGAAAAAAAAGCATCACAAAAAAGAAATTACGAAACTTTAAAGTTTTATATAGATACAAATGAAAAAGATTAAAAGTTTTAAAAAATTTGTTGAAGATGAGGATGAAACAGTCTTTTCTGGTCCAGGGGAAGAGGAATCTTTGAAAAAGGCAAAAATAATAAAGAAGTTGCAAAAATCCTTACCTGGCGCTGATATAGCCCCGCCAATGGGAATTAACGGTACAGCTAATTATACTAATAGAACCCCCGCACCTTTAAATAGTAGAGGATATCGTAAATCTAAAGTTTAAATAAGACTATGTACGAATATAAAGCAAAAATTATAAGAGTCATTGATGGTGATACATTAAAAGCTTTAATTGATGTAGGTTTTAATATGCACCACGAAGCTGTAATAAGATTAAATGGAATCGATTGCCCTGAAACAAGAACTAAAGATATTAAAGAAAAATCTAAAGGGTTAGAAGCTAAAGAAAGAATGATAGAATTGTTAGATCAGTGTAATTATGAAGTAAATATTAAATCTCATGGTTTGGATAAGTATGGAAGATGTTTAGCTGAAGTTATTTCAATCACTCCTCATGGAGAATATAAAAATTTAAACCGTATACTTTTAGATGAAGGTCTAGCAAAAGACTATTTTGGTGGAAGAAAAGATTGACGTTTGTTGTTTGTGTATATAATATACGTATATGACAACAATGACTAATACAAATATCGATGGAACAACTACAACCTACCTGACTGGTCGTCCTATTGACTATAGCAAGAAAGTCGAAGGTAACCCTCAGCGTATTTTTGCTGAATTTGAAGTCGGCTATGACGGGTCGCTTCATGTAGTAAAAGCTCACGGGGAAGTAAAAGTTAATCAGTTTGCTACCCGAGTTAAGAAACTAAAAGCACGTAGTGTTCATCGCGTTCTGCGTAATGCAGGTATCAAGCGCACGTTGACTGTTAATTGATAGTTGATTAATATTCGGAACGTCCCTATTATCTATCGTATGAAATGCAATACTTGTTCTAATGATGTTGAGCAACCTAGAGTTGAGTTCGGAATGAAAACCTGTAAGGCTTGTGCGTTTAGAGGTAGGGACGTTGCTCGTTATAAAGGGGTTATGAATTGGTCTCATAAGACCGCCCCTGTTATCCAAGTAATGTCAAGCGATTGTTTTGACGAACAAAAAAAATATTACGTTCCGCGAGGAGCAAGAAGTTCTGTCAAAAATTTTAGCAAGCACGTATGTGCTTAATTTTTTTGTGTTGATAAAGTACGGAGTGTCCATATAATAATTTTATGTTAATTGATAATAGCTTAGTCAGCCTAGACAAATTGGTCGGAAATAAAATCGAAGGTTCTTCTATCAACGATGTAATGGATGCTGGAGGTTTTAATTTTGAAGTAGTAGAAGAAAATCTTGGAAATGATGTTCAAGGAGCAGATAATTGGAAGGTGCTCCGAAGAGGCGAAGGAGGAGATGTAATTAATGTTGTGCGTGATACATATCAGGTCATTCAGAATAGAGAGATTCTAGAGCCATTTGATGAAGTTCGTCGTCAGTTCAAAGCAGAATGGTCTCAGTGCGGTGTTATTGGCAAAGGTAATAACATCTGGGTTAGTGCAAAGCTACCTGAAGAGCTGCAGCTTAAGAGCAATAGCCAAGATAAACTTTGCGGTTATATCATGGCCATTCTTAATCATGATGGTACAAGAGCAGATGCGGTCTTTCCATATGTTGATAGATTGTTTTGTAACAATCAGTTTAATACTGTAGCTAGATCAGCAAGAGGTATGACTATTATGCACCGTTCTAATTATGAACAACGTATTAATGTATTGATGAATAGTTTTAAGAAAGGTATCGAAAAGAATATTGAATTTGTTAATACCGCTGATGCTTTAGACTCACAGAAGATCTCTCGAGAAGAGCTAGAGAAGGTAGTCAGCCGATTGTTTCCAGATAAGAAGGTTCGTAACAAAGGAGAAGAAGTACTCCTATCAGGAGAGACGTCAAGGAATCGAGTCATTGAGCTGTTCTCTAACGGCGCAGGAAACAAAGGAGAAACTCGTTGGGATGCTTTCAATGCTGTTACTGAGTATATCGATCATCATCAGGGAGCAAAGCGGATAAACAATGCAATCTTACGTGACGGTCAGAGCGTGCTAGCATCAGATAGGATGCGCAGAGGGTTTGAGCGACGATTCATGAATAATATGGTTGGCGGTCAAAGCAACAATCTAAAACATTCAGCCTTGAAACTGCTTAGCGGTAAGCTATAATAGTTACATGATCGAAAAACGATATATAAGCGGGCTGCTCTTTGAGAGAGCAGCTCATTTCTATAAAGATGATCATAATCATCTTAAAGTAAGAGTATTTGAGCGATATAAAGAACAAACTCATCTGATATATGCTCATTACTTTGATGATAAGCTTCTTTATATTGGAGAGAGTTCAGTACATTTTATTAAACGAATGAAATGTTATTGTAGCCATCCTGGAGCAGCTAACGTGCGGGTAAGAGATTATGTTAATAGTATCTTTCATGGTAATCATCGCGACCCTGATCTATGTACGTTTGTTCATATACCTAAAAAGAAGCTAGTTATTAATGAAGAGTTATCAATTAATCCATATGTCGCTATAGAGCAAGAATTGATAAATATTCATAAGCCAGTATTGAATAGAAAAAATGTCCACAGAAAAAAGAACATCTCTAATAGAGGACGGTATGAGTATAAATCCTATTAAATTATACGATTGGTTAAATAGGCAAATTATTCTTAGAAGGCCTACTATGGACGATTATGATGCAGGGTTTACTGATTGTTTAATTGCTATAAAAGAACAATTAGAATGTGAAATAAACCATAGTAAACATTATAACGGAAAATCAGATACCTAAATTTTGTCGTAAAGTATTTTCGTTATCTTCTTTACCACACACTTGATTATGATAATCTAATATATTTAAAGGCGGGTGACCATGTATTAATCTACAAAATTTAGCAAATTTAAACTTTGGGTTAACATTATGTTGAATCATACCTGCATGAACTGCTGACATAGTAAAAAATACATTTTCTTGAAATGTACCGCAGTTAGTTTCAACGCATTTTTTACTAAATTTTTCCCAGTAATCTAACATAACTTTTAACTTATCATTGTTTTTAAAAACAATTCTAGTTTCAGCTGGGAGGGTTGCTAATAATAATTTATCGTAAATTAAATCACCCATCTTCTCTATTTTTTGTTTCATTGCAGTGTATAAATTATTATTCATTTTATTTTTTATACAATGTTCAGGGTGATATTGTAAATACCAAACGTCAAATTTTTCAGAAAGCATGCTAGCAAAACTTTCTTGATCCCAACCATTATAAAAACAATCACAATCATTAAAATTAATAACATCATAGTCCATTTCAGAACACAATTTAATAGGTAATCTTTTTATTCCAAAATTGAATTGGTTACATATTTTTAATGGTTCATCAGGAAAAGTGGTTTTTAAATCTTTAATTATTACTCTTTTGTTATTTTCGTGTTTTTTAAATGCCTCTGGTACATTTGTAACCATTAGTACATCAAAAGGTGTAAATTTAATTGCACTGTCTATTAATATATTTGCCCTTTGTTGGTACATATTTTCATGACCATATTTTAACCCATCTATGCACAAACTAGCTATAACTGATTTCATTTATTTTATTTATTAAATTTTATTTGGAATCAAAATCGGAACTATCCTATAATTATTATTGTGATGAGAAAAGAAAATAAACCAAGATTTTTTATTCCTTGGAATACTGGACAGAGAGTATTCAAGCCAAAAAAAGGAAAAGGAAGTTATTCTAGGAGGAATAAAAATTACTCCTCCTATAGTATTCCAGTGGAGTAGGATTAGGAAGTAGCATATAATCATTGTATGTTGGAATTAAATTTTAATCAGACCGATCTTTTATCTGTAGAGAATATCGAGATACCAGAGCGCTTCTACAGGCGTATGATGACTGGCATCGAAACAGTAGACGAATTTCTTCATGAAGGCTTCTTACCTGGTTCAACTATGACTTTGACAGCTGCAGCTGGCTGTGGTAAGACTACATTCATGATACAATTACTAGAAGGTCTTACAAAGAACGGATACAGCGTTGGATATTGCTCAGGCGAAGAGAATATCTATCAGCTGGCTATGACTTGTAGACGTTTGCAATGTACTAAGCTTCAGATTGCTAATAAGACTGATGTAGATGAGATTGTCAATCTTACAAAGACAAATGACTTTCTAGTTATTGATAGTTTTCAAGCTTTGACTACTAGCAAGAAGATGAACAGCTTAGAGAAAGAACGATATGCATTGATGAAGCTAGTCAAAGCTGCTCAAGAGAATGAATGCTGCGTTTGTTTCATTATGCATCTTACTAAGGCAGGTAAGCTGAAAGGCACTACGCTTGTTCCTCATACCGTCGATGCTAATCTCAACATCATGATTGATGCTGAAGTTGATGATCAAGCAAGACGTATTTGGTTTTCAAAGAACAGATTTGGACCTACTAATGAATTGACTCTTATGATGACTCATTCAGGCTATGATATGTATAGTAAGGTTGTAGCTAAAGAGAACAAATATGTAAGCAAGAAGAATCAGAAAGAAGCTATCAAATCTGACCTTCGTAATGCATTAGACGGAGTCGTTAAAGTAGATCAAATTATACAAAAATACAACGTAAGTATTGTATATGCTAACTCTGCTTTAAGAGAGTTAGTTGCTGAAGGCTCGTTTAAAAAGATAGGAAGAGGTTCAAACGCTTATTGGCATAAACAAAATTAGTAAATATTTTCTACAATAGGGTCGAACTTTATATCAGATAGATCATAAGGTTCGTACCCCAATGCCTTTACATAAGGATCTACTTCTGATTTAAATTTATCTCTAAAATCATAAGGTAAAAATCTTAAGTTAGATAAGTTATCACCTTTACCTACACTAATGTGTCCGCGTTGAAATTTTTTATTATATTCTTCAGGGTTTGTTTTATAATAGTTTAGGCTATTATCAATTGTACCTAGTTTATTAATAAATTCTTTTTTCTTATCTTCTTCTACATTTATGTCAAATTTATCTTTTACAAAGTCAAATACATAATCAGTGTTATTATGATAATCTTCATATTTTATAACAGGTAATTTATTTTCATAAGGCAATACTATATCAATATATTTGTCTACTTCATTATGAAATAAATTCATCGATGACCAATGTGATGCATCACTAACTTTAAACGAACCTTTTTCTTTTCCAAAGTTTATTAATGAAATAGACATATATAACGCATATGGATGTCTTTTTAAGATGATCTGATTATTGTTTATATTTTTTTCTATATGTTCTTTAGAAAAAAGATTTTCATGATAAGCATGAATGTTTCTACTTTGAGGGTGTACACACTGGCTTAACAAATGTGCAAGGAAAGTGCCTCCAGATCTAGATACTGAGTATATAAAAATAGGTCCCATTTTATAAAATTTATTTATATTTTAAGGTTTTTCAACTTTATGTGGTTAAATATTATTATGTCAGAGAGAGTTCCGAGAATGGCTCCTATTAACAACCAAGGTGATGCTGAGGTCTTAACCCAATATCGTCAATGGCCTTTTAATAGTACAGATATGGATGGGGGTAATAAAACAGAAGGTAATCAACCTAATGCTTATCCTGGTGAAGAAGATGCTGAAGAATATAAGCATGATTATGATCAATTAGATGGTTATCATATTATGATAGGTACGCCTGATGAATTTAAAAAGTCTAAAATTAAGAGAGGTATTCTTCTTCGTAATAATAAAGTAGTTTGGTCTCCTGAAAATGAACACCATAATAGATTACATGCAGCTTTTCAAAATGAATTTGGAAAAAAAGATTATGATTTTTATAATTTAAGAGTTAAAGGCAATCAAGTGCAACCATTAAAATATCAGAAAGTAGCCCCTTTTAAAGCTATTGATGTTAACACTGATGAAATAAACAGCATACAAAAGATATTACCTATGTTTGATGTTGTAAAATCTTTTAGAAGTCAACCTAAATCTGTTCCATCATTCATAGATTATTATAAAAAGAAATTTAAAGATTTGTTTCACCCTGGCGATGAAGAAGAAAAATCTAGTTAATTATTTTGTGTATTGCTTTTAATAAGTTGAATTTCTAAGGATTGTAGTTGTTTTTGAATATCTTGTATAGCTTTAGTGTTGATATCAACTGTATTTTGAAGGGTTTTAATTTCAATAATTTGTTTTTCAATACCATACATTGATTGTGTCATCCTATCAAAATCTGTTTTTGAGGGAAATAATGATTGAAAATAAGCAATCATTCCTATGCCTAATATAGGAGCTGCTTTTAAAAAATTATCTAAATTATTAAACCCTATTTTACCTTCCCCAACATTATTTGCCATATATATATTTATTGATATTTTAAAGATATTTTGTATAATTTACTTATGTCAAAGATAGAATATAAACCAGAATTAAAGAGGGGGTTCCTTTTCGTGTGTACGGGTAACGTGTTCAGAAGCAAAACAGCTGCAGCTCTTGCCTGCAATAAAGGTTTTTCATGTGCATCTGCTGGATTTGAGCCTTGGAGATTACAAGACGAACACCATGATGATAGTTATTACAATCATGGTAGTCAAAAAGATATTACTATGGATAAAGATGCTTATGAGTTTTGTATTAGCGAAGGTGTTAAAGATTGGGAAATTGAACCGTTTCAACAAGAACTAACCCCTAAACTAATTAAAAAATCTCAAATCGTTATATGTATGAATTATAGAGAGCATTATCCCATGATGGAAAGATTTAAACTTAAACATAATATTACACCCACTAACATTATGTATTGGGATATACCTGACATTAAGAAAGAAAAAGGTTGGAAAGGCTATGAAGATAATCTTGATTATGGAGAGAAGAAAGATATAATCAATATGGTTAAAGATAAAATTGATTCACTTTTAAGTTAAATATTAATATGGCTCTACATAAAGTAAAGATTATTTACCCGGGGTATAAAACTTTCGAATTCAATCGATTTGGTAATGGTGATTGGGATTACTTTTGGACTAAATTAAAAGAAGAATGGCAATCTCCTGTTCATGGGTGTGCTACATTTTTAGATGCTAAGATCAGACCTTTCTCTGTTAATGACTTCATAATGGTAGATGATAAGTATTATCGTTGTATGTGCCCTGGAGGTATGGTTGAAGTATCTAAAGAGTTCGTAGATGAAATAGAAGATAAAATTCGTAATCATTATCTTGTACTTGAAAGAGATGAACACTTCTGGGCTAAACTTGAAGTGTTTGATGAACTAGAAAGAACAAAAGAGAAAGTTAAACAGACATATGAATGCGCAGAAGTTTAAAAAGATAATGGCTGAAGTCAGAAGTGAAATGAATAAGATTTCTGATATTCAAGAAGAGTTGTTTATGAATACTATGAAAGCCGCTCTTATCAAAGAAGAAAGCGATGCATATTTTCATGCTTGGGACTATTTGTATAATAGTAAAGATGATGATAATTTCGCAAAGACTTCTATGGATAATTTACTAAAATCATTACATGATGAAGGACATAAGTTATCTCGCTATACAAGCACTAACTAAACAGTTAGCTGATAAGATTAAAGATAGTGATAATGACTTCGATTGCATTGTAGGTATTGCAAGAGGAGGATCAATACCTGCTACTATGTTATCTTATCAATTAGAAATACCTGAGGTAAGACATATTCAATTATCTTCTTACACCGAACAACAAAGAGGTGATGTATGGATGGATGAATTAGATAACAACATCATTGAATATATTAAGCTGACATACTCGCATGTGTTAATAGTTGATGATCTTTCTGATTCTGGTCAGTCGTTTTCTTTCTTGACGTCAAAGTTTCAATGCAACGGCATTCCTCATAAAACTGCTGCTCTATATCTAAAGACTGGTTCAAAGTTTCAGCCCGACTTTTACTCAGCTGAGTTGCCTCAAGATCTTTGGCTAAACTTTCCTTGGGAGCATTCTCGAATGTAATCTCTTGAGGAGTAAAATTATGATCACCCTTCAATGGTAGACAGCACGTACCATATATTGCAACACATAAACCAGTCGCAGTCGTTATCATGGCCTTTGATATACCTGCTGATAGGGATTGAACATCTGTTCCCGTTAGTTGTAGTG
>Ga0208019_1000413_pt1 | contig 23185 bp, 27 predicted proteins | sample CB_VirMetaG_5_FD_184540 | JGI IMG/M metagenome (GOLD analysis project Ga0208019, IMG submission 184540) | Freshwater to marine saline gradient viral communities from Chesapeake Bay - CB_1508_1D Viral MetaG (SPAdes) (version 4) | ecosystem: Environmental > Aquatic > Marine > Coastal | place: USA...
CACGGCAGGCCGGCAAGCGCATCGCCCGCGACCACGGCGTGACCCCCTACCCCAAGGCTCACAACCGCCTGACCTCCGACCAGCTCCGCGACGTCATCGACAACCAGCGCGCCGACGAGCCGGATGTTGCCGAGGAGGCCCCCGAGCTGCGCGAGCAGGAGGACGGCACCGCGATTCTGCACGCCAGTGGAACAATCCGCAGCCTGTCCGACCTGCTCGATGCCTGCGACTTCGACCGCGACAAGTGGATCGTGCGCAGCGCGTCGCCGCTCGCATGGACGCAGGGCAAGACGCAGGCCTTCCGCGTCAAGGCCACGCTCTGGCCGCGCCTGACAGAGCTGATCCGGCCCGCCAAAATCGAAGACGTGCCGCCCCCGCCGCCTGCGATGACCGAGGCCCCGCCCGTTACGCTGCTGATCCCCGATTCTCAAAACGGCTACCGTCGCCGGGGGCGCTACGGGCAGACGCTCGAGCCGCTGCACGATCGCCGCGCGTGGGACTGCTGCGTTCAGTTAGCCGAGGCGCTGCGCCCGTCTAGGATCGTGCTGTTGGGCGACATGGTGGACAACGCGGAAGGCTCAAAAAAATGGCCGGTTGGGCGCGATTTGCTGAACACGATACAGCCGACGATCGATGAACTCGCGTGGTGGATCGCACAACTGCGGGTGGCCTGTCCCGACGCCGAGATCGTCTATTTGGAAGGCAACCACGAGGACAGGTTAGACCGGGCAATGATCGCCTATATGCGCGAAATGCAGGGCATTCGGCCCGCAGGCGATCCCGATCCGCTCATAACGTGGGCGCGGCTGCTGCGGCTGGATGATCTCGGGGTGCGCTACGTCGGCCCCTACGGCGAGCGCGTGCAGGTCTACCCTGACGCATACGTCGAGCACGGGACGAAACACGCAGTCGGCGGCGGGTCTACGGGCGATCGCTACCTCGCGCGCGCGGTGTCGTCGGTCTACGTCGGCCACTGCCACAGCCGGTTTTTGACCGCCCGCACGGTGCACGACGGCGGGCGACGGGTGATCGAGTGCGGCAGCCCCGGCACGATCGCGCGAATAGACGGGGCGGTCCCTGCGGTGTCCCCGCGCGTGGACTGGCAGCAAGGCGCGATGATCCTCACGCACGCGGACGGGCAGACGCGCGGGGAGCTGTGCCCGATCGACGACGGGATCCTGCGGTGGCGCGGGCAGCGGATCGCGTGGCGGGACCGCCGCGCGGAGCTTGCCGACGTTCACCCCGCACTCGGCGCGTAGATTTTTCCGCAGCGATTTCGATGCGTTGAAAAAAAAGTTCGCGCGAACGCGAAAAAAGTGCACCCGTGCTGTTGACGTGTCGCAGGTGTGGACATAGCGTGCACCTCACCAAGGCGGGGCACGACGCCACGCCACACACACGGAGACACACCATGTACACGAGCAACACCAAGACCGGCGCGACCCTGACCATCTACCGCGACGAGAGCGACCCGCAGGATGTCGGCCTCGCCTACCGCGTGCCCGGCCTCAACGAGTCCGGCCCGATCGATGACCTCTGCGACCTGCTCGACGTCCTGCGCGACTACCGGCCCGAAAGCCTCGACGACCTGCCCACGTTCGGCGGCGACGAGCCCGACGACACCGTGGGCGTGTGGAGCTGGGACGCCAAGCGGCTGCTCGTCGGCACCTGCTTGGCAGACCTCGAGATCGTCGACCGCTGAACCACAACCGGGGGGCGCGCATCGTACACGCGCGGGAGGACACAATGGCCAAACGTTACACCACACAAGATCGGGCTGCGTACCTGCGCGCCCTCGTTGAGCACAACGGCAACGTCACGCACGCCGCCAAGGCATGCGGACACACCCGCGACACCGTAACCGCTTGGCGGCGGTCGGATGACGATTTCGCTGAGGTTGAGCGCGAGACGATCGAAGCCGCCAAGCGCGCATGCGAGCACCGCCGCCGCGCTGCGTACATGCGCGCCGTGCGCTCGGCCTCGCGCGACAAGCCCGGCTGGCATGACGCTTGGGAGGCCGACCGATGACGATCCACGACGCCGCCCGCGCATGGGCACGACTGACCGCCGCACAACGAGACGCTGCGTTGCGGTGGTCGGGTGACGATGATCCGCCGCCCGCGCGCGCTGTGCTGCTCGCGCTACACCGTGCGGCGCTACAGCACGTTGATGTTAGCGATCTGTCAGGACTGGCGCAGCGGGATGCGGCGCGCTTTTGCGATGACTTGCCGCGCGCGCCACTTGCCCGGCATGCCGCCCCAAAATCGACGACCTGATCCGCCGTCGTGCGGAACATCGAGGTGGATACGCCCGCCGCTGTAGACCCCGAGGCCTGCTAGCGCGTCGGGCTCGTCTAGCCATAAACGGGCCGCGAGCTGCTGAAACTCCGCGCGCCGTCCATCGGTCGGATCCAGATCCACCGCTGCCCCGCGAAGGTGTGCGCTGTTGCGCGCTCCGCCCACGAGGCGATTGTATCCGGGTGGGCGGTACCCGTTGCCCACGGCGACAGGCGCGCCGTATGCCTCGCGGAGACGATCGGCCATCCGCAACACGCGCACCGCTGCGCCTGCGTACTCGTCCGGTAGGTCTGCGATCTCATGCGTCCGACGCAGGCGAAGGAACTCGCGCGCGGTGAAATGCCGCACGCCTGCCGCGTCGAGCCTGTGCTGTAGCTGTGTCGCGTCCATCAATCCGCCCGCGCCGTGATCTGTAGCAGGGTGGAGGCTTGCACGGCTTGTGCCGGTGTGAGCGCGTAGGGCAAGGCAACGAAGCGATGCAGGCGACCGTCGATGCCCTCATTCGGGCCACCGCGCGCACCAAGCAGGGCTTGCAGGTTGGAAAACCAAGGATTCCCGCCGCTTAAGCCGCTCTGCGTGCCGGTTTCTTCGTCTCCGTCCACCCACACCCGGATCTCATCGCTGGCTGCGGCGTTGGTGTCGTGCGTCGTTACAATGACCCGTAGTTGCCCTGCGTCGACGTCGGCGTCGCGCTCAAAGACAAAGTTGGCCGCACCATCAGCCTTGTGTAGGCCCGTAACCTTGTCGTCGAAGTAGTAGTGAGTAACGCCGCCAACCGTCGGCACGGAACCAGACGCTCCGGCGCGCATTGCACCCGGGCCGCGCACGTTCGTGCCCGCGCCCGTCGGGGTGTAGCACACGGAGATCAGGGTTGCGGTGGTGTGGGTTGACCAGTCAACCGTGGCAGTGGTCGCGTGGTAGTCTGAGCCGCTGAAACCATACGCGACGGCAGGCGTGCCGACTGTCGCGTCGGGCGCGGTGTAAGTGGGGGCACCTGTCGCGCTAGCGGTCAGCCCGCCGCGCCGGGCGACCCAATCGCCCACGGTGTCGCCGTCTGCGTAGCCCTCGAGCGCCACGTCATCGGCGCAGTAGTCCACGACGCCGGGGCGCTCCGTCAGCACGCGCAGCGCGGCTTCGCTTGGCGCGGGGCCTGCCGTCATCGTGTTGGCGATCTGCGAGCGGTAGGCCGGCAGGTTGGCGGCATTTGCGAGCACGACCTAGCACCCCACGCCGAACAGACCCGACGCCCAGACGTCCACGGTCGCGCCGCTGATTGCGCTGATCTCGACGTAGACCCGATCGGCCCCGCCCGTCTGCACGCGGAAAGCGCGCTTCTGTCCGCTCGTAAAAGTCTGCGTGCCGAAAACCTCATTCTGGAACCAATCGGCAGCGTCTGCGTGGTACTCCCACAGTTTGAGCGAGCAAGTACCGCTAGCGGATTCCGCAACGATCTGCGTCCACTGTGCGTCGCGCGCATCCACGCCCGCTGACGCTCCGCTCGGCGCGCTATTGGTCGCGGTCGCGCCGTTGATCAGCTTGCTTGTGCTTGTCGTCTCGCCGTCTGCGAGGTTGATTTTTCGAGTCGAAACGTACATCAGCGCCACCTCTCCAAACTGCCCCGCAAATACCACGCAGAGACGCCGCCAAGTGTACCACCGGCAACGGCCCAAATCCACGGCGAGCGATACCACGGGACAGGCTGGGGGCGTAGCGCCTCGGCCCGGGTGTCCATTAGCGCGAGGCGCAGCGCCCCGATCTTGCGCGCGCAAGCGTCGTCGCAGGCCCGCAGACGTTGCAACGCCTCGATTGCGTCGGCGTCGCGCTTGCGCTCACAGGCCGTCACCTCAGCGCGCAGAGCCTCGACGTTAGCGATAGCCGACGCCGCGCGTTTGCTGGCCCCGATTGGCCACGCTAGACCGTCGCACGGGGTGTCAGTCGGCACGACCCGCGCACACGGGGCGGCAACGCTCACGGCAGGCGCGAGCAGCAACGCGACAGCGACAGCGCGGCGCATCACAGCCCAAGGATCCGATTGATCGCATCGGCAGTCGCCTCTGCGGTCTGCGCGCGTTCGAGGCTACGGATCGCCCGGTCGCGCTTGTCTTGCGCCTCGAGCGCGTCACGCTGCGCCGCTTGCCTGCGCTTAGTCGCCATCTGCGCTGCGTACAAGTCGCGCCGTGCCCGCGCGTCGTCGGCCTCGATCGCTGCGTCCTCCGCGCGCCGCTGCGCCCGGTCGAGCCTGCGGATCTGCCGCTTGGCCTCGCGGACCTCGCGGCGCTCTGACAGGTACACGCCGATCGCCGCTGCGAGCAACACGAGCAAGCCGACAGCGCGCCCAATGTACGGCCACGCGATCGCCTTACGGATCGCCGTCTGGACCAGATACATTGCCCCCCCCTAGTTTTCGATTGAGCCAGCCCACGACTGCGGGCCAAATGTCTGTTTCAAGCGCAGGTAAGGCCCACCGCCCTGAAGCACCTCCCCCGACCCCGAGCCCGAAGCCAAGCAGGAGAGGAAGCCCAACGACCTCGGCGGCTTCGATGCCAACGGCACCGCCAAAGACGAGCGCCAGCATGTAAGCACCGGCCCTCCATTTGCGCTCACGCGGTGAATCCTGCTGATCCGGGTCGGCCATGCGCTGATAATGGGCGAACGCGACGGCAAGCGGATAGCCCACGACCATCCCAACGCCGTACGGTACCAGCCAAGGGAGCAGCGCGGAAACGTCATCGATCATTGACCTTTGCCTCGACGACGGCGACGCGCTCAGACAGCCCACGGATCGCCCGCTCGTGCGAGGCTAGCTTTGCCGTCGTGTCATCGATGCGCCCGGCGTCCGCAACGCGGTGCGCCTCGAGCTTGCTGATTGCGGATTGCAGATCGGACAGACGCGAGGACAGCACCCACACCCCGCCGACAACCGTTGCTTCGATGGTCGCAAACGCGGCGATGATCGCGATCAGGGTGTCTGCGTTCATTTGTGCCCCAAACTAAGCGGGGCGGCGGGCCAACCTTTGACCGCGCCGCCCCGCAACACGGAGACTGTGAAGACTACGCGCCGGGCTTGCGACCCACGATCACGACCACGGCGGCGGGGTGATTGTTGCCCGCCGTCGATGCGAACGACAGATCCAGCGATTCGGCGTCCGTCAGGCCCGCGTGGGCGTCGTCAACGGTGCCGAACACAAACGTGTGGGCGTTGCTGCCCGCGCTGCTGTCCACGGTGCCGATCGTGTTGGCCCCGTCGCTCAGGGTGATCGTGCTGCCCGCCGTGCCGTCCGCCGCGAGGCGCGCACCCCACAGCAGCACCTCGAATCCGTCGTCAAGCTCGATCGGCGTGTTGCTATCGTCGGCACCGCCCGCGATCTGCGAGACGTAGGCCACGAGCGCGCCGCCGCCCTCGTCGCTGATCGTGCCGAGCGCCGCGAGGGCGATCGAATCCGCGCCGAGCTTGGCAGCGGTGACAGCGTTGTCCGCGATCTTCGCGGTGGTCACGGCACTAGACGCAATCTCGACCGACGAGATCGAACCCGAGACACCGGCACCCTCGACCGCGCGCATTACGTCGGGCTGCTCGCCGTAGTAGAGCGAGTACGGGGTGTCACCGTTGCCGCCGTCCGACAGCACCACAGAATCAAACGCGCCGCCGTTGAAGGTCCGCGCGTCGCCAGCCGGAACGTCGAACACGACCGACCCCGGCGACGCCGTGGCGGTCACGTCGCGCGAGCCGCGATTCTCGATACCGAACGACGCAGGGCGCGCCGGCTCAAACGTGATCGTTGTGTCCCCTGCCGCGATCGTGCCGCGCGAGCCCTTGACGAAACCTGCCATTGTACAACCTCTGAGAGTCTGGGCCGCCACAGACTAGACACGGCGGCGGGTGTTTCTGCGGGCAATGCTACACCGCGCGCGCCGACGTTACAACGTCTCAATATCCGCCACGGGCAGCGCCCACAGGATCGACCCGCTGCAATACTCGACCTCATATCGATCGGTCACGGCGGCGCGGCTCGGAGACGAGATCGTGAACGGTCCAAGGTGCTGCGCGCCGCCTGCTATTGCCGCATTCAGATCGAACGGATAGGAATTGCCAACGTAGCGCGATGCGTCCTCACTTACAGCGTCGAACGTGACCGACTGCGTTTGATAGTCGCCGGCCCCCGGGGCGCTCAATCGCGCGCCGACCGTCTCCGCGCCGGGGGCAAACACCGAGACGAGATAACGCGCATTGATCGTGCTTGTGTTTGTCTCGTGCAACAATGCGGGCGCGGCATACGGCTGCGTAAGCGCCCGCTGCGGAAGCGTCGCTGCCGCCATCAGTAGGCCCACCGTCGCCGCAGGGGCTGGCACGTCCAGCCCGATGATCGACGAGACAGAGGGATCGTATTGGCCGGCTAGCGTGCTCATGGTGTCCACCACCCCATAACGGCATACGGATACGTTTTCGTTGCCGCTGCGCTTGCCGTATTGATCTCCATCGTCACGTCACAAAAACCGTTTAGGCCGACGGGGATCGTCACGCTTGCCGCATCAAATCCGGGCGACAACGCAGGCAAATCTAGCGTGGCCACCACAGGCTCCCGGCCCGGCACCGAGAATCGCAGACGGACAGGCACGGTCCCCGACAAGTGATCGTGCTCGCCATACGCGCGGATGGTCAGATCCGCCTTGCCGTCCGGGGCGTGCGGAATGTAGAGCCGCGATGCGCCAAACTGCACCGCTTTCGCCTGCCCATATGTCGCAACGTCCGCGACCGCTCGCGCGTTTCGATCGACCGGCTGGCCGAAACCGAATACACACTGATAGCGATCGCGGTAGACCGCGCGGGTCGATTGCGCGAGGCGGTCTAGATGCTCCGTCGTCAGCGGGGCGTCGCTGCTACCGATCAGCCCATCTGCCGCGCCAACGTATCCGCTGTCAGACGTGCCGCCCGGTGCGGTGATATTCGCCGCGTCAGGGTAGACCGCGATTGAGTCGATCTGATAGCTCGCGCCCGCCGCCGTGATCTCGAGGCGCAGCGCCTCAGACGCGGGATCGATTGGCGATAGCGCGATCTCCACGTCGAAATCCGTGCCCGCGCCAAGCGCCGTTGAAGCCGACGACACGATCGCAGACCACGACGATGAAACATATTCAGAGATCGTCACGGTCACAGACAGCGCGCCTGACGCTTTGCGCCCGACCATCCGAAACACGTAATCCAGACCATCCGCAGACGGTTCGCACGGGATCACAATCTCCCGCGCGCCCGAGCCGCTAGTCTCAATCACCGGCATGATCGCGATCGCCGGAGTGTGCTGCTCATACAGATTGGCGAGCATTGCGTAAGCCGTCGCCAACGGATCAGATGCAATCGGCTGCGGCGTCGCGTCAGCCTGCGTCACGAGTCCCCACGCTGCGGAATACAGAGCCATCAGGACCACTCCCCGCCGTCGTCAATATGCGTGAACCACGCATCTTGCCACGCCGACCCGTTGCCGCCCTCGTCGGGCCACGTCAGCACGGACGTTCCGTCTGTGGCGATCGTCACCGTGTTGGAGCCCGACGCCACCGACAGGCGGCACACGCCGCCCGTTTCTTGCACGTCGTCGATCGTAAGCTCGTTGCCCGTCGTCTCGTCCGACGAGTCGCCGCGGACGTAGTGCAGCACGACAAACGACGACCCGCCGTTGCGCTCGAGCGCCTGCGTCATCAGCGCGAACCACCGCTGATCCACGTCGATCGTACTCGGGACCGCGCCCGTCCCGCCCGACTTGTCCTCGACGATAGCCCCGGGGCATAGCGAGATCGACCGCTGCACGCCTTGCAAAATCACCGTCAGCGAAACGCGGCAATCGGTCAGACGCATACGCCGGCCAATCACCAACGCCGTATGGGTGTATGCGAGCGAGCCCGATACCTGATCATAGATTGACGGGTGCTCAATCGTCAGATCGATCGTGTCGCCGGGTTGCGCGTCAATCCACGGCCCCACCGTGATCGTTGCCTCGGCCTGTCCCTCGCGTCGGCGGAATGTCGCGGGGCCTGCGGAGAGCACGACGTGCGACAGCACAGCGTCGCGGCCCACGCCTTGCGCCTCGTACTCGACCCGCTGCGCTCGCTGGTATAGCGCGCGCTGCGTGTCCCGCAGGGTGATCGTTCCCTTGGCCCCGTAGATGTCGCGATAAGACACGCGGATCTCGGTGGGCGTCGGCTCCGGTGGGCGCACCTCGACGCCGAATCCGCTGCGCGTCATCAGGTCAGCGTCGGCCACAGACTCAGAGGGCCACCCATGCGCCGTTTCGACAACCGCTAGTTTTTGCGCGCCGTCCACGTCACGCAGCACGATTGCCCGATCGTTCAACGCCAACCAACCGCAGAACAGATCCGCGAACGATTCCCCGATCGGATTCGTCGCCTTGGGCTCGACCGGCAGCGCGAGATCGTCAAACGATCCGGCGTCGATCGCGTTAGACGGCAAGCCATATCCCGCGCCCGCTGGGAGCACGTCAGCGACGCCGCGTAGCAATGCCTCGCCCGTCGATTGCAGAATCCGGCGCATGAGCAGTTGCATCGAAGACGCAAACGCATACACGCCGATCTCAATCTCTGCCCCGTCCTCAATCGCGAGCGCATCAAGGCCCGCAGCGCCTGCCGGCTTGCGGACGCCTGTCAGGTAGTAGGCGATTCCCTCCCGCTCGGCCTGATCGTATCGGTACAGCGTGTCACCGATCATAAACTCGGGTGACGTGTTGGCCGTCTCCTCTGGTAGCGCCTCAGCGAGATCGTCAGACAGGATCCGCAGCGTCGAGGCCGCGAACGCATCCGCCGCCTTGGCTTCCTTGCCCGCCGTGACGAACACCCCAAACCCAACCGCAGGGTGCGGCATTGTGGCCGAATACGCGCCCGCGCCGCTGGTAAACGTCCCCGTCTCGTACCACTCGATCGGCCACGCGCTCGGCGGTTGGTCGATCGGGACGAAGCCGTCCGACTGCGGTTGTCCAGTGTGCGCCACGCGGATCCGCGCAGCATGACCGCCGCCCGTGCCCGAAAACGACACGCGCAGACGCCCGGTGTACGTCTGCGATCCGTTGGCGGCGGGGTGGCTGTACGGCACCCCCTCGTCAATATTTACGTCGGTGACGTAGGATGCGCCCGACAGATCCGCCGCCCAATCGTCCGCAATCTCGCGCTGTAAATCGCGAACCGGGTAGAAGTTGCCCGGCGTCAGATCGTCAAACGGTGTGACCGCCGACACGTCTTCACCAATCACGGACCCCGACGAGTTGAGCAGCGCGAACGCTAGCGTATACACGCGCGACTGCATTTCGCTCGTCATCTGGACAAGCGCCGCACCCGGATCGGGGTTGTGCGCGACCCGCCCCGAGATCACAGACGGCAGCGGCTCGCCCAGCACGCGATCCAGCGCGAGCGCATCAAACGCCCACCCGTCGCCGTTGCGCTGCGGTGGGTTGCGGATTCGGCCTCGCCAGACCTCAACTGCGTTGTCCGCGAGGGCCGTCCCGGGGGCGTATCCGCTAGGCGTGATCGGGCGCGCGTACAGCCGGACCTCGCGACCTGACCACCGCCTCGGGGCGTCGGACACGGTGGTCCCCGCCCGGTGGGGGTAAGCGTAGCCGTTCCCTGCGCGCGTGAGGCCGGTTAGCGTCGTCGCCGTCTTGCCGGTGTATTCCACCCGCTCCGCGCCGATCCAGACGCTGCCCGATGCCGCTAGCGCGCTCGTGTCGGCCACGGTCGCGGTTGTCGCCGTGCCTGTCAGATCTGCAATCAGGTGCGTTGCGTGGCCTGCCTGTAGATACGTCCGCAAGGTGTCGGAATCTAGCAGCGTCAGCGTTAGCGGGAGGCCGACACCGAGCCCCGTTTCGCGGTCTACGACCTGCCCCACCTCGTCCGAGTCCTCGACGATCAGCGTGGCAGACTCGGACGTGTACCCGGACGGCAAGGACAGCGACAAGGCGCGCTCAGTCCACACCACGGGCAGGCCCTCAATCGTGGCGTAGTAGACGACGCCCCACCCGCTGGCCTTGATCGCATCGTAGATCGCCGCCATTAGTGCCCCACCGCCAAGCGGATTGACGCCCGGATATGCGCCTCCGAAGCATCGAGCGCAGACGGTCGCCCAATCTCGTACACGCTGCCCTCAACGTACCCATCCGGGTTGCTCGCGCTGTATGCGGTCACGTCGTCGGACTGATACACCCGCAGCACGCCCGCCGAGCAATAGCCCGAGACGAGAGAGTCATATTTCGCCCGCGTCATGATTGCGTCGATCTCCCACAGGCTGTGCCGCCCGTAACCGACCGACCGTGCGCGACCGTGCCGCCACCGAGAAAGCCGCACTTGTTCGCCTGAGTCCAGCGGGACGCAAGCGATCGACAGGCACTGCGCCGCGCCCTCGGGGAGCGTGTTAGCGACGTGCCCACGAGATGCAAACGTCGTCGCGCTCGTGAATCCGTAATATGCCGCAGCGTCGTCTAGCCACTCCCAATCTACCACGTTGTTCGACGCGAGAACCAACCCTAGATCATTGTCATAGGTGACGAGGTACGCATTCGACAGCCCAACCGCGCCGTTCAATGCCGCCTCCCACGCCGCAGCGACGCCCGCATATGACACGTCAGACGACAGCGAGACGACCACGGCCCCGCCGCCCTCGTCTACGGATAGACGATTCACGGCGTTGATCCCCGTGTGCGTCGTGCTGTAAATGTCGCCACGGCTCGGCATTGGTGGGCTACCTCCGCGCGTATTCTAGCACACCGCGCCGCGTGGCTATACAGTCTCGACGACCTCAAATACAACCCGCGTCAGCAAAGGCTCGGCCTCATACTCAACCGACCCAAGCGCGTGCGTAGTCCATTCCGCGTCGTGCGTATCGTAGACGTGGGCCACGCGCGCCGGAGGGGCCTGCCTCAGCTCTGCCTCGATCTCTGCGTGGCCCGTGGGGGAGACGACCGCCGCGACCGTGGGCGTCCTCGAGGACGTGGACAGCACAGCCGGCAAGACAGCCCCGTCCCCGCTGGCGTCGCCCGTGTGCCCGTCTCGCAGCCACTCGCGCGATCCGACCTCGCCACCCGTGCCGACGACGAACGCAGGCGGGCGGCTCGACCCGGCTAGCGTCGTGCTCGACGAGTGAGACGCAGGCACCCCGAGCCGATCCTGTAGCGCGCTGCCCCACGTCGCAGACACCGCCACGCCTGCGGTTAGGGTGATCACGCCCGCGTCACTCCACGTCCACGACCACGACCCGCCGAACGTTGAAGCGCCCCACGTTGCGATCGCGTCGAGCGCCTCGCGCGGGGATCGCTCGTCAATCTCGAGGTTCTGCGCGCCGCCGCCATCGTCCATTGTGACGGTACGGGCAGCCGCAGACGAGCCCCAAAAGCTGTCCCGTGTGCGCCAATCGATCGCGGCGACAGGCACGGTTAGAGCCCCGTTCCGGCAGCGGCCAGCATGGTGCGTTTTAGCTCTGCCGCCAACGCCGCCTCGTTGCCCACAAAAGTGCCGGGCGGTAGGTTGATCGTGACATTGCCGCCGCGCTCGCGTTGCCCGCCGCGTGCAACGTCGCGCGTTGCGGCAACGGTCGGGGACGCGCCGCCGCTCGACTTGCCGCCACCCCCGCCGCCACGGAAGCGCGCCGCCGCTGCGATGTGGGCCGCTGCTGCGATCCCGTGGGCAGCGGCTTTGATCGGGTTGCCCGCCGCCCCGGAAGCTGCCGCAAGGGCTGTTTCGCGTGCTGCATCTGCGAGAGAGCGACTCGCAAGGATTGCTCGTTGCAGCTTGTCATTCTTGGACAAGAATCCCGACGACGCCGCGAGCGCCGCGCCCGCGTCTAACAAGCTCGTCGTGCTGTCGATCGTGGCCATCCGGCGCTCGCGCTCGAGCTGGATCGCGCGCTGCTGCGCCTCGGCTAGTTGGCGCTCTTGCTCTAGCCGCGCGTCCGTCGCTGCTTTGCGTGCGTCTTGCTCGATCTGCTGTAGCTTCAACTGCGATTGCAATCGCGCCAGTTCTTTCTTTTCTCCCTCGTCTGGGCCACCTTCCGATTCGATCTCGCGGATCTTGCGCTTCAAATCGATCTCAACCTTTAGCCGCTCTAACGCCTCGCCTGTCAGACCATTGATCTGCGCGCGAACAACTTTGAGATCTTCATCCACTTTCAGCGCATCGTTTTGCGCTTTCAGCAACTGCTCCAACTGTCGTTGCAGTTGTTGGCCGTCGCGGACCGCCTTGTTAGCCTTTTCAAGAGCCTCGTCTTTTGGTTCTTTGGAACGCCCACTGTCGCGGCGGCGGCGGCGTCGCGGTTGCGATGCCTCGCGCTCCAGCCGCGCAAACTCCGCTTGACGGTCGGCAATGATCTGGCGCTCCTCCTCTGCGGCAAACTTCACCACACGGCGACGGCGCTTCTCTGCGTTAGCTTGTTTGGCTTGCAAGTCTGTGATCTTACCGATCAGTTCTGCCTCTTTTTCCCGCAGATCAACGCGCTGCTTGAGATTGATCCCTTGCTCAACGAGGCTTGAGCGGAACTTTTGGAGTTCCGCACGCGCATCTTTGACGCCCTGCTCATAGGCTTCGATTTGTTCCAACGCTTTGCGCTGAAAGTCCATCGCTCCGGTTGGGTCGCCGAACGAGAAAAACTGAATCCGTGGGTCGTTTGCTTCGGCCTGCGCCTGTGTCAGATCGGCAAGCCGTTTTCGCAAGATCTGCGCTCGCTTGTCTGCTTTTTTCAAGCTGTTCGCAAACTTAGCCACATCGTCGCTTGCGTCACGCCCAACCCGCTCAGCCTGCTCAACGATCTTCCGAATCTGGAACTCCAACTGATCGGCGGGCTCGTCTGAATCGCGGAATGCTTGCGCCAGTGCTACCGCACCTTTGGCGTTCAGGTCTAGCGCGTCGGCCAAGTCCTTGATCTGGCCGACCATCCCGGGCGGTGCGACCTCAGCGATGGCAGCGCGCGTGCGCTGGCTCTCGATGCGGTTGAGAACGAGCACGGCAGCAAGGCCCGAAAGAGCACCAGCGGCAATCCCGATCGGGCCGGGTAGGACGGTCATAACGTCGTCGAGCAGGCCGGCTGCCTCGCTCGCGCGGCGCATGTCGCCTTCCATGCTTCCGGCAAAGTCGCCAAGGCTGCTTAGGGCGGTGCTGAGTTTGCCGCTTGTGTCGGCGGTGCGGTCGCCTGCCTTGGCAAGTTCGATAGTCGCTTGCTTCGCCATGTCGGACTCAGCACGCATCTTTTTAAGGCTGCCCGTGGCTTTGTTGATTTCCTTGCTCGCGCGATCCTTGCCCTCGAGGACGATCGTCGTCTTGACTTGCGCGGCTTTGATCTGTGACGCCATTTGGCTAGCTCCCGCGCGCTGATTCGATCGCCCGCGCTTCCTCGCGGTCTTGCTCCGCTCGCTGCATCATCATAGCACCGACCACGCCCGCACTGTAGCCGTCTGGCCAATCAGACAGCGGAGACAATCGCGCGCACGCTGTCAGGTGCGTAGCATCTGCCCACAGAGGATCAGACTCAGCAATCCCCACCGGGCAGCGCGACCATTTGCCGCCCCACGCTTGCACGTCTTGCGGTCGCCCGTCGCACTGCCCCGGCTTGCACCCGCAGCCGAAGTGCAATCGCACAACGCGATCCCGTTGCGCCCCAATCTTGGCGAGCCAGTGATAGAGATCAGCCCCGCTGCACGGCTCGCCGTTGCGCTCTACCGGCTGCGGGCTTTGAGGAAAGGGCCATCAGTGACCGCCGCGCAAGCCGTGAACAGATCGAGCGCGATATGAACCGGCATTCCGTCGATCAGGTCGCGGCGCTCGTCTGCGCTGAGGGTCTGCCCGTCCACCGACACGGAGACGATCGCAGCGTGCAGCGCCTCGCCCTGACCGTCGCGGATCATCGAGCGGATCCGTTCGGCGCTATTCAATGGCCGAAGCTCAAACAGGGTCACACCTGCCGGCGCTGGGTGGTCTGTCTGCACCACCACGCCCGACAAATCGCCGCCGCCCGCCTGCTCATAGGCCGGATCGTCAGCGTGCCAGACGGTTACGCGGTCGGTTTTCCGTGTGTATGCAATCGCCATCGTCTCCCCCTTTGACGGTTGTTTGATCGGTGTGCCCGATCCGTCAAATGCCCATCAAGCAAAGCCCCACAGGAACACAGACGTTGCTGCGTCGTTGCTGCTGTCGCTCGCGTCGTGCGTCGCCTCAAACTGGCCCGATGCCGTGGCGGTGAACTCCCACGTTCCGATCCCGTCGTTGTCGGTCAGCGTGGGCTGCTCGCGCACGGTGCCGGCTGGCATGAAAAAGCCCATGATGTCGCCGGGGCCGGTGCCAACGTAGACGCCGAAAGCCTCGGTGCTGCGACTGTCAAGCAGGTACTCCCATTTATGCTCGTTGTTCGTCACCGTGTCGCTGCTGTCCCACGCGGCAGACATGGCCATTGTGACTTCGCAGTCATTACGCACGACGTTCACACCGCCCGGCTTGTCGAGACACGGAACAGCGCTGTAGCTGTTGGAGATCGTGATCGAGCTTGCGATCATGCCGCAACGCTTGGTCCCGCCCGACGCCGTGCCGACGACGATCCGACCGTTCGCCCCGGACAGTACCGGGGGCAGGCTGCGCCGCACTTCCTGCGCGCCGAGCCCGCCGATCGTGTCGTCAACCTTGTGGTCCGTGAAGCGCATCGTGATCGTGCAAGTCGGAACCTGTCCCGCCTCAAACGAAAACGCCACAGACTCAGGGAGGCAGCCGATCAGGATCACCCCGTGCTCGGTTTCCTCGCCACGCATCCGCAAGGTGTAAGACGCGACCGGCTGGCCCGAAACAAACCCGGTATAGGCCGGCAGAATGTCGCCATTGCTCGTAGGCGTCTCGTCGGTGCCCGCCTGCGCGAACGTGTAAGCAGCCGTCGCCCCGCTAGCCGACTCAGCAACGAATCCGTAAGCGGGACCGTCGCACGCAAAGAACTTGCCCGCGTCGTCTGCGCCCGTGTCCAGTTCGAGCGTGTACGGATTTGTGCTCGTGCCCATCCCCGTTGCCGCGTAGGCGATCGATTCGGGGGCGTTGCTCGCGTCGCAGCCAAGGGCGGACAGGATCAGATCGCGCTCGACCGGAAATGACGTTTCGGGGCTGCTCGACTCGTCATAGTTTGCCGCCGCGCCCCGGAGCGGGAACACAAGATCGACCGTGCCGCCGTCTTTCGTTCCGGGCAGATTCGGCGCAAAACCGCCAAACTTAGCAGTTCGACCGGGCGACGCCTGCGACGATCGCGCAAAGCTCGGGTATGTAGGCTCAACGGGAAAGTAGGTGAAACCCGAAAGCTTCTCCGTGCCAAATGCCGTTTCAAGAGCCATTCCGATCTCAGTGTATCGGCTGCGAATGTAGGCCATGATCTAGACTCCCACGTTCATTGAATCGTCGAAACGAACGGTCACAGTTCGCGCGGACGCCATCAGGCCCTCGCCAACCTCAGCGGGTGGCGTCGGGTCCGACAGTTCGACGTTTAGGATAGCCGGATTTGACGCGCCATGAAAAGACCCAGCGGTCAGAATCGCCTTTGTGATCTCGTGCTGATCGTCCGCGATCCGCTTGTGAATCGCCGGCTTGTCTGTGCCACGGTAAAAGATGGTCAGATCTATTTCCGTCTCGTAATGCGTTTGGCACAGCGCCTCAAATCGGTTGGACCCGTAGACGCCGACGACGAAAAACCGATCGCCCGCGTTGGCCGGAAGCTCCCCGCCGACCTGACCGCGAAACACATCGTAGCGGCTTGCCTTGCTTGACGGCACGATCGCTTCAATCGTCGTGATCAACGCTTCCGCGATCTGGCTCGGGGTGGTCGCCATCAGAGCGTCACCCGAACAGACCACAGGCGCGGCGAATCCTGATCCGGCTTGCCGTCGTTGTTTTCGTCGTAAGAGCGCAGGCCACCAATGACGCGGCGCGTCTCGGTGTGATAGTCCCGCTCCACGTCGCGGCGGTACGTTGTCGCGTCGAGGCCCGGGGGGAAGTAACCAAGCTCGGCTAGCGCCGATCGCATCGCGTGATATCCCGCCTCGCGGAATGCGTCACCGTCACCGTACAGATAAGCCCGCCGCCCGGTGGCCTCTACGTCGTTGGAGATCCTGCGATTGACACGATCGGCCACACCTGACCAGACCTCGCGCGATTCCTCAAACATCGACGGGAACGCCGCCGCCACATACTCGGCCACGTCATCGGGACGGACAGGCGGGGTCCACGTCCACCGGACGATCGACACGTCCTGACTGTGCGTGTATTCGTTGCCCGCCGAGTCCGTGAACGACCATTCAAGCCGGTAGCCGTCGCCCACCTTGGCCACGGGGATCGCGCTGTCTGGCACCGTCGCAGACATACGCAGGCCGACGAACGCCGCGCCCGTCTGCGGGTCTTCCGGTAGCGCCGCCGTGGGCTCTACCGCGCCCGCGCTTGTAACTGCCGCAACCGTGCGGCGGTACGTCACGCCGTCATCGGTGATCGCGTAGTCTCGCCCGACGACAACGCCGGTAGCGTCCGTCAGGTCGAAACTCGACGCGGTGGAGTTGGCCTGAAGCGTCGTCGATACGCTGTCGATCGTGACAGTCGGCGCGCTGATCTCCGTGCCGTATTTGTCCACGAGGCGCACGGAAGCCGTGGCGGGAATGACCCCGCCACGGTCCGTGTGCTCAATCGTGTGGCTCTTGCCGTACAGTAGCGCGAGGGCCATCTGTCACCCTCCCGGCGCTAACTACGCGACGTTGCTGCCGATGATGCCGAGGCCGTCAGGCGTGTAAATGAACGCCCGATCCATGTACAGCTCGATCTTGGTCGTGTACATGTCATCCTCTCGGATCTGGATCATCGGGGCCTGACGCCGCCACAGGCCGACCGGGCTGCCGAGCCCGCCGTCGAGCAGGCCGCGCTTGATCAGGAACCAGTCGTCATCGTCGGTCAGCTCGCTGGTCACAACGACCGACGTACCACCGTAAACGTTGACGTAACCCTGCGGGTTGCTGGCGCTCTGATCGATCGCCGGGCTGCCGATGACCTGACGGGCGAGCTTCTCGTTCTTTGGCGAGACGACGAGAACAAACGGCTCGCGGAGGCCCATCGGGTCGCCGCTCCAGTTGGTCTGCTCGAGGAGACGCTGGCGCGCGGTCGAGTAGGCCGACTCCGAAAACGGCGTGGTCAGCAGATTCTTGACCACCACGTTGCCGCCACCGGGGCCAATGCCCGTGCGGGTCAGGGTCGCGCCAAGGTACTTGGCCGACGCCTCCGCGAGATCGGCGTCGAGCGGGTGCGCCGTGGTGAACAGGGCGTTCAGACCCTGCACAAACGCGCGGTTCTCGTCGGCGCGGGCCTGCGCGGCCAGCATCGCGACCGACCGATCGACGAGCTGATTCAGCCCGTTGGCCTGCGTCGCGTCCATGATCTCTTTGCGAGTGAACGAGATCACACCCGCGCGGGCCTGCGAGCTGTGCGACACCTTGTAGGTGTTGACGTCGGTGGCGCTCGGGGCGCTGCCGGAGAAGTTGCCGATCGCATGCTCGAGGTGCTGCGTGCCGATCTCCACCGATGCGGTCTTGTCCTCACGAACAAAACCCACAGACTCCACGATCGACGGCTCGGCATCGAGCGCGTTGTGGAACTGAAGTAGCGCGCGATCCTCGAGGTTTGTCAGGGCGTTGGCCATCTCTACACACTCCCGCCGCTACTTGATCCGATGCGGCACATTTGGCGCAAATCCAGATTCTCGGATCCTGCGCTCGCGTTCTGCGAGGTGGATTGACTGGTGAACCTCAGTAGGAATCAGCCAAACCTCTGCGCCATTGTGGCCACTGACGGACAGTCCGTCAACACCCCAATCGGCGGCGGGCTTGAACCCGCGATTGATCAGCTTCCGGCGCACAGACTCCGCGCGCTCGGCAGGCAAGTCAGACGGAATGACGCGCGGCGTCCAATCGTCCAGATCAAGCCCAACGACCTCCCCGATCGTCTCGCCTTTTGCCGCGATGCTCTGCGCGCTTTTCAGCGCCTCTGCGATCTGCGCCTTTGTCGGTTTCTTGCTCATGTCTCCCCCTATCGAATCCCGTACTTTTCGCGGATCCAACTGTCAGACCGGCCAACCGCGCGCGCGTTTTCGATCGCTCGCTGCATTGCCCGAAGGTTGCCGCCCGACGCCTTGACCGCTGGATGATCAGCCGTCAGCGAATCCAGATCGGGCGGGCGAACGTCTGCGGTCTGGCCCACAAACTCGGGATTGTCGCGCAGGAACTTGCCAAGCTCCGCGCGCCCGTCCTCCGTCGCCGCGTCAATCGTCGCCGGGATGAAGCGCCGCAGATGCGTCTTGACGTTCATTCGATCCAGCTCGATCAAAAGCCGATCTTGCCGCAGCCGCTCGCGCTCGGCGGCAAGCGCCCGGCCTTGCTCCTCGAGCGCCATTTTTTGGCGCTCCTCGGCGGTCATCTTCTCGCGCTCGGCGGCAAATGCCGCTTCCTCCGCAGCCTTTTTGGCTGCGTCTCGCTCGGCCTTCAGCTCGTCGAGCAGCGCAAGCTTTTCGACGACCTCAGGCGGGAGCGGCGCGGGCGGCTTCACGTCTGCGGTGTTTGGCCCCGTTGCCGTTGGGGGCGACGGCTGCCCGCCTGCGTCCGGTGCGGGTTCTGCGGTCTGTGCCGCTACCTGTCGGCCAATGTCGCTCATGTCTGTTCCTCCCGGCTTTCGCCTCGCGTCAATAGTGATCGCGCCCCGTTTGGGTGTCAATACGCCGTCACCCGCGCTGTTCTAGTTTGGCCAAGTCGCGGCCAAGATCTGCGTTCGCAAAGCGGATCTCCGTGCGCGTCGGACTGTGCCGCGTGACCCCAAGTGACGCGCCGATCTCCGCGATCGCCGCGCGCTGTGCGTAGCGGATCAAGTCCTCGAGCAAATCATCAGGCGGCGCGGTCAAATTCACGTCGTTTGATTTGAAGACCGACGCAGCCTTGATCGTGTTTTGCATCTTGCCAGAAAAGCGCCGCTGCCCCGCTCGCTTGCCGCGTTTGTAAACCCCGGTTTGAGTTGCAGACGCGCTGAGGCTCTGCCCGTAGAAGTCAATCACCGCCCCGCTGCGACCCGTCCCGCGAACCTGCATCCCGCCGCCGCGTGTGCCGTAGTGGTCAGGTGGCGCAAGCCCCCACATGCCGCCCGTGTTCCAAAACAGGGCGCGCGGTTTGGGCTTTTGCTGCAAAAACTCTTGTTTGGATTTGAACCAGTTGCGCGACAGGCCCATGCGCCGCGCGTATTCTTTCGACACAACGAAACGCCCGCGCTGAACCCGTGCGTTGGCCCGGTCAATGTCAAGCCGTTGTCCGCGCGGGCGCAGATAGCGCCGACGATTTGCCGCCGCCACATGGGCCACGGCGCGCACCCAACGCGACAAGCGCAGACGCTCGCGCATCGGGAACGCTTGCTGGCGTTTCGTAAGCCGCACGCGCACGCCATCGATCTGCGTCTCGGTTTGCAGGTCAATCAATCGTCTGCCTCGTCGCCACTCTCAGCGGGAACCGAAGGGGGGATCGGGGCGGGCGGTGCCACCGTTGCCGCGTCTTGCCGATACCGGGCAAACACCGCGCGGGCTTGCGCCTCAGTGATCCCCTGCTCGCGTGCAATCGCTGCGATCGGGCTGTCAATCCCAAGACCGATCCGCGCTTGTAGTGCCTGCGCCTCTGCGTTTGGATCTGCCGGAATCTGCTGGCCCTCGCGATACGTCACGTCCACGCGCTGCGCCTCGGGATAGATGATCCCGCGCGTCGCTGCTACGCGGCGGATCTGCGCGTAAAGCTCCCGCTCGGCAGCGGCCATCAGCGGCGCGTATGCCTGCCGATTCTCTGCGCGGTCGAGCCGATCGAAACGGCGGGAAACCGCTGTTTTGGCTGCGTTGCTTTTCATCAGCACGTCGGGCGAAATGTCGAGAAACACCGCGAGCCATTCCAACTGACGCTGAATGAACGTGACGTATGCTTGCAGCACGCCGGCCATCTGCCCGCCAACGATCTTGAAATCCGTCCCGACGCCCGGGAGGACCATCAATGAATCAACCGACATCGTGATGTTTTTCGCCATTGCCGGAGTCATGTTGTCGTCAGGACCGGGCACTAGGACGCGGTATCCGTGGGCGTCAAACCGGAGCACGCGCTCGATGTCCGTTAGCGCGAGATTGACCGCGATCTGTGCTTGCAAGACCGGTTGATTGACCGGCGCGAAAAACTCGCCCTCGTCGGGCTCGGTGTCGCGGATCACGATCAGCGGGTACGGTGTGTCAGTGCCACCGAACGGGTTGCGCCCGGCTGCCTCGTCGAACGGACCCGACGCCGATCCAGACCACCGGATGTGCTCGCGGGTCATCTCGAGGACGCCGAAGTCCCGCTGAGACGAATCCGCCCGCGTGCAATACATGATGCGGATCCGCTCGGCTTGTTGCAGATCATCTGCATACAGCGGATTACCGGGGATCACTTCCACGTCGTGCGGATCAAGCCGCTTGACCCGAAAGCCGTCAGGACCGCCCGGGAGCACAAGCAGGATCTGCGTGTGCTGCAAGGTCAGCGATCGCTGCGTTTGCAGCATCCGCGCATCGATCCGTTGTCGCCGGTAGGCGTCCACGAGCCCGCGAATGTTCTGACCGCCGATGCCCTGCCACACGCGGAACGGGGGCGCTGCGTATAGGCTCGCCAGCTCGCGCGCCACCCGCCGCACGATCGGCAGATAGCGCAGCGGCACGTCGTCTTGTGTGACAGATTGCTGGACCCGATCGAACAGGCTGCGATCCCGCGGGGAGAATCCGACGCGATCCGCGAGGCTCGGGAATGCCGCCGCGATCTCCGCGCGCATCGCGCTAAAATCGTCGCGGAGAAACTGCGCCAGTTGCAGCGATTCCGCGCGCATCGCGCGGTAATGACTAACGCTCGTCGTCGGCGTCAAAACAAGCCCGGATCCGTCTTGCATGTCTCAATCCTCCGGGGCTTTGTCGCCGTGCTGCCAACCGCTTTCAAGGGTGCGCCACACCCCGCCGTGAAGCTCGGGCATGGACCACCCCGCTAGCACAGCGTAACACAAGGCGTCAATGATGTGATCTGTCTTGTCATCTTTCACGGGCGACGAATCGAGCGAGCCGTCGAGTTTGCGCCGGTAGTGGTACCGCTGGATCGACGGGATTAGGGGCCAAGTGTCGCCGCGCTCGTCTCGTGACAGGTTGTCAGCCATAAGCAGCTTTGGTGGCCCCTCTGCCGGGCGGAGTAGTGAGCGGATCATTTCGATCTGATTTGCCTTGTATTGCTGCGATTTAGACCGCGCCCACCGGATCGCCGTGCGTTGCAGCGTCGTGCGGAGCCAGTTGTTTTCTTGCCGCACTGCGCGATCTGTGCCCGCGAGGATCAGCCGATCATCAGCCCCAAGCCCGTTGGTGTACAAACCGTGTCCCCGTAGCCACCCGAGCAAGGCGTGTCGCCACTTGTCGCGATTCAGACCCGCGCCTAGCAACTCGTCAAACACCGTCCAGACGCCGGTTCGCTCGTCTACCTCAATCAGCAACGCCGCCGCGTGATTCTCGCCCCAATCGACCCCGAGCACCACCGGGTTTGATTTGTTGCGCGCGAATGGCAAGACGTGATCCCGCGCGTCGAAATCGGGAAACACTACGTCTTGCGGGCGCAAGATCTCGCCTAGCACGTTCTGTCGGTAGGCCCGCTCAGACATTTGCGAGCGCAAGCCCTCGAGGAAATCGGGCGGCAAGTGCGGGTTGTCCGTTGTCTTGCAAGTGGTCAGGAAGTAGGACGAATCCTTGCGCCCTTGCGCCTCGCGAAACTTCTGCACGAGCGGCGTCAACCCGTTCGGGCTGGTCGCGATCGCGATCTGTCGCAAATGCGCCGCCTTGTGACGCACGCGGCTATTCACCACGTCGAGCACCTGATCCGCGGGCGCGACGCTGAACTCTAGCTCATCGAGGCAAGCCCACCCAATGTTTCGCCCCAATAGACGTTGCGGCTTGTCATAGCTTCGCAGCCAGATCTGCGCGCCGTTGAGCATGTGCAGCACGCCGTCCGATTTGCTGTGCCGGGTGATCAGGTTGACGCCGGATTCTTTCTGGATCTTGTCCACAATCGCGAACAACTCAGGCTCGAGCGTGTCGCGCACGTCGGGATAAACGCGGCCCGCGAGAATCCCCGGAACACCGGGGTTTTGCATGGCCAGCATCAGCGCTTTGAGGCACAGCGACCACGTTTTGCCGCTGCCCATGCCTGCAAGGAACAAGTTGAATCTTGCGTTGCTAGCGAGGAACTGCCATTGCTTTTTGTGCGGCTCAAAGATTTCCCAGATTGGGACGTTAGCCTTCACGCTTGCCCCTCCCCGGACTGCGCGCGCGGTGTCGCGCTAATGCACCTCGATCACGTCCCCGCCGCCGAACAGGGCAACGACGTTGGTCGGGACGTTCGCGTCTACATGGACCGACGTGATCTGCTCGTCTTCTGTCTGCGCGTTCAGCAGGTTGGTCATCTGCGTGCTCGCCTTGTTCAGCGCGACCGTGAGATCCTTGGCCGAAAGCTCGTCAGCGGCAAACAGCGCGAGCGGGAGCGCGACCTGTAGACGGACAAGGCTGTGCAGATCCTCGGGGCGGCAAGCTTCGCTCGAGCCGTCGAGAATGTACGTTTCGTCATCGGCGCTGATCACGTCCGCGTCACGCAGTCGCCGCACGAGCGATCGCAGGCTCCCGCCGCGCTGCGACACCCGCCGCCGCTTGGTGATCTTGGCCTGCGCGTCCGCAACGTGATCCTTGCTAAGATTCCGTGGCCTTCCCATCGTGTTTGTCAACCCCTCGGCATCGTTGCAAGTTTTAGGGTGCTGCACATTTTTTGTAGTAGCAAAGC
>Ga0208019_1000414_pt1 | contig 23120 bp, 33 predicted proteins | sample CB_VirMetaG_5_FD_184540 | JGI IMG/M metagenome (GOLD analysis project Ga0208019, IMG submission 184540) | Freshwater to marine saline gradient viral communities from Chesapeake Bay - CB_1508_1D Viral MetaG (SPAdes) (version 4) | ecosystem: Environmental > Aquatic > Marine > Coastal | place: USA...
CCCATTTCTGCGCCAAAGTTTATTTACCTTGCCGCGTTTACCTAGCTTAACATTGACAACGACGCCGGGCAGCGGCGGACGATCGGCGGAAACCTGGGCGCATAAAAAAACGCCGGGCGGCTTTCGCCGTCCAGCGTTGTCGATGCTGGTCGAATCCTAGTCTTCGTCGACGAACGTCATCAGGTCCGCCACTGACGGCCGCCGGTATCGCCCGTCAATCCACCGCCGACATTCGTCGACGGTCTTCGCCCGGTGAACCGGGAACCCGCCGGCGTTCAGTACGGCCGGCCGGCCGTCAGTCGTGTCAATGTCGTGGCCGCGGTAGCGGAAGCCGAACCAACGCCGTTCGATTGCGTGTCGCGTGTTCATTCGATCGCCTTTCGTGTGTGTGTGTGTGTGTGCGTCCAAGTGTCCATTATACCATATCCCGGTCGACCGGTCAACCCGTCGTTTTGTGCCTATTTGTCGAACCTGGGCGAAAACGAAACAGGCAGCCCAACACCGGCACAACGCGACCGAACAAACCGCGAACATGGTTCGATAGTTTCTGTTTGTTTCAAGCCGTGTTTTATTTGAATCCTAGACATTGAACCGTACGGAATAAACCGCCGGCCGAATCGTTCCGCGTCGTCGTCGTTCAACAACCAGGACGAACCCCATTGGTTATAGATGCGACGTTTCGACACGACGCGACCGGTTTCGGCGTCGACCAAAATTTCGCGACGGGCGGCCGGTCCATCGATTCCAAGTTCGGCGCCGTTCTCCAAAAGTCGGATTGCCAAACGATCAAAATCGATCATTTGCGACGACGCCCACGACGACAAGCCAACATCGGAAACATCGAAATCGAGTCGTTCAACATTCTTCGCCGTGTCACGTTCGATTCGGTTTTGATGAAATTCAATCGTTCGGATTTCGTATGACATGTCCCATTCCTCGTGTGTGTGTGTTTTGTGTCTTTCAAACGTCGATCGTCTTGAACGCCTTTTCAATCGCAAGCCGCACGACTTCCGACGCGGGAACCCAGGTCGACTCCGCCGTCTTGCAAAGCCGCAAGCCTGGAATCGGCCGCCGGGCCAACGCCTGGGCGACAATGTCGATTCGTTCTTTCAATTCTTCAGGAACGCGAATTTGCGTCGTTGACCGGTTTTCCTTCATAGTGTCCGCCTTTCGTGTTTGCGGCCGTTAGCGTGGACGCTGGACCGCTTCAAATGGAAAACGCCCGTCGACGATCGACGGGCGTGTGTTTGTTTGTGTTTGTTACGCGAAGGCGGGGTTTTGCGCCCAACCGGAACCGCCTTTCAATGTCCACAAATCGCGAACCCAATCACCGGCGTCGTTCTTGTGTTTCACTTCGTACCGCGACTGAATACCAGACTCAGCGTCGCGTTTGACGACGTCCAAAAAGTAACGTTCGTACTTTTCCCAATTTCCCCAATCGCCAAGCGGAACCGAACACTCATTAGTTTCGCCGTTTTTGGTCGCACTATAGGAAACCACATATTCGACCCAAACCCTTTCGAATCCGTCGATCAAATTGATTTCGCTTTCGGCAAAAAAAACGTCGTCCCAATTTTCCGCACCATCGACGACTTCCCAGGGCGACAAAACAAAGTCGACCGATCGAGGATTAACTAATTCGCCCGTTTCGATATTTTTAAAAATCCACATTTCGTTTTCCCTTTCGTGTGTGTGTCCAAAAAATGCCGCCGGGCGACCGGCGGCCGTGTGCGTTGCGACCTAAAACAAGCGATGACCAAAAGCCGGAACGGCGATTGGCAAGCCAAATTTTTCACGCTTGCAATTAAATGCCGACAATTCGCGTTTCGCGACGTCGACGCCGTGTGCATCCGCGACCATTTCGGCCGCCCACAAAGCAACGGTCGGATCGAAGAAACCGAAGCCTGCGTCAAATTCGTCCGCCATAACTTTCAAAATGTTTTTGAAACCTTTCATCGTTTCGCCTTTCGTGTGTGTGTGTGCGTGTGTGTGTCTGACGTGATACAGTATCGGCGAAAGCGGTCGACCGGTCAACCACAATAAACACAAACCGACGGATTTTTTCGAAAATAGTTTCGGCGCATAAAAAAAGCCGCGTCCGGTGGTAGACGGTACGCGGCGGGGACACACACAGTCGAGGCTAGACGCCCCAACAGATCATCATTGTGACGCCAACGGAAAGCGCGACAAGTATCGACATTAGTAAAAAATCTTTCACCATCATTTCGCCCCTTTCGCGTGTGTGTACTGGTCGACAATCACGGCCAAACATTGGTCGCCATTTTCAAGCCGACGCATAATTTCCCGACAAACAACGGTTTCCGTGTCGCCGTTCCCGCCGTAGAACGCGATCGATTGAATCAGTTCGCGCAGATACCAAAACGCGAAACGGCCACCGCACGCACGCCGCGTTTCCTCAATCAGTCGCAGGACGACGGCGGCACGTTTCAAGCGACCAACTCCGCGACATTCCAAACAACGCGACATACCGCGACCGGCTTCGATCGGCCGGCGACATTCTTCACAATCCAAAACTTCGAAATCCAAATTTCGCATTTTCGAAACTCCCTTGTTTGTGTGTGTTTGTGTGTGTCGGTGGTTGTTGTATCGGCTTCGTTTTCGCTGGTCAACAGAAGTTTTTCGTTTTTTGTGTCCGTTTGTGTGCGTTTCTGGCAACTATACAAACAAGGGAAAACCCAACAGCGGGTGATCGCGTGGCGCCCGCATTTCCCCAAATTTCAAAAGGTTCTGGAAATGTCAATCATTCAACGACTTGCAAACATGGGCGATTTTTTTGGTTTGTTGATGAAAATCGACCCGGCCGACGTTTTAAAAATTGCGGAAAGCGTCCGCGTTCTGTCGGACGATGACGCCGATTTGAAAATTCGCGTATTGGCGGGAATCGACGTCGCCGACGTCCTGGTCGAATACACGCCAACCGAGGCCGACGACATGTTCGTCGATTGGATCGCAAAGCTAGCCGAATCCGAGGGCGTTTGGTCGATCGTTGACGCCGTCCGCGAATTGATCGACGGCCGCAAAGTCGGCGAATTGACCATCGTCGCCGATTACCCGCGCGGCGTGACCGTTGGCGAAACCGACGAAGAAACCGGCGAAGTTCAAACAATTCCGGTCGGCGTCATTGTTCAGGTAGCGGTTTTCGTCGTGCAAATGATTCGATTGCTAAAAGAAAACAAATGATCCAAAACGCATTGTTGACGGCGCTTTTGTTGGTCGGCGTCGTTTTAGTTTTCCAACAATATTTGGTCGCCATAATCCGCGCGATTCGCGACCGCGTGTCCAAACTCCGTTGGACAATGGCGGTCGGTTTCGCGTTGATTGCCGTCGTTGTCTGGACCGCCTATTCTGACGCACCGCGGCCGCCGAAACCAACGCCGAAACCAAACAGCTACGTTTCGGCAGACGTCGCCGAGGAATTGCTACCGTTCCAAAGCGACGACGATTTGGCGGCCGCGGCGGAAACATGGTCGGCCGTGTTTCTGACGTTTTCCGATTTGATCGAAGCCGACGGCCGCACGTCAAACCCGCTTATTCGCCGCGTGGACGACGTGCGACGCATACGCGACAACATTGTCGCCGTTCCCATTTCTGGCGTTCCTGGAGGCGACGTCGTGGCCGTGGCGGTCGGTCCAGCATTGGACGACCTGGGCGTCGGTGAACTAACCGACGCAAAACGACAAGCCGTCGTCGATTTATTCCGCGGCGTCGGTCAAACGTTGAGGGCGAAATAATGGCGCGCGTGTTCGGATGGACGCCCGACGCCGACGGCGTCGAATCGATAATTGCCGACGCCACGTCCGACGTGTTCAACATGTCGCCCGCCGACGATCGCGAAATCGGCGTGTGTGCGTTCCAGTCGCGCGAATCCGATCCGATAGTGCTTTTCGACGCGTTGCGTCCTCTCGAACCGAATTGGCGACGTGGCGCCCAAAAAATCGGCGATTGTGTGTCGTGGGGATACGCGATCGCGGCCGACCTAGTTGTCGCCGTTTCGATTTGGTTGAAGCAGTCGCCGTGGGAATGGCCGGGCGTGTTCGCGACCGAACCAATTTACGGCGGATCGCGCGTCGAGGCACGCGGAAAAAAGACCGCCGGTTATTCCGACGGCAGCTACGGCGGTGCGGCGGCCAAGTGGTTAACCAAATGGGGCGCATTAAACCGAATCGATTATTCGCTTGCGACCGGCAACGCCGAACACAATTTGACAACGTACAGCGGCGAACGTGCGAAGGCGTGGGGAAACTGGGGATGCGGCGGACGCCATGATCGCGACAAATTGGACGCCGTCGCCCGACAACGCCCGGTTTCGAAAGCGTACCGCGTGACGTCGTTCGATCAATTGGCGGCCGCAATTAAAAACGGATACCCGGTCGCAATTTGCAGCGGCCAGGGATTAGGCAAACGCAACGCGGACGGATTCGCACCGCCGAGGGGTTCCTGGTCGCATTGTATGACGGCGACCGGTCTTCGTTTCGACAAACCCGGCGCGTTAATCACGAACAGTTGGGGCAATTCCTGGGGAACGTCCGCACCGCTTCCGGGCGTTGATTGGGACGAAGTTAAAAAATGTTCGGCGTGGGTCGACGCGAAAACCGTCGACCGAATGTTGAAACAAAACGATTCGTTCGCGTTGACCGGCGTCGACGGCTTGAAACGACGCGAAATCAATTGGCGGGAAGGTTGGGTTATCAATGGACGTTCGTAGTTTCCTGATTTTGATTTGTTCGGTTGTCGGTTGCGACTTCGAACCGGCGTCGACCGTTCCGTCGGTCGCGTTCGTCGACGGATACGTTTACACGGTCGCCGGTGCGTCGATCGATGAAAGCGAAATAAAACCGCCACCAAAACCCGACGGCGAATTGTGCGAAACGTGCGACGGTAGCGGAAAAGTCGGCGACGGGAAAGTGTTTACCGTTTGCATGGATTGCAACGGCCTCGGCCGAACCGGGATCGACGGCGGCGTGTCGTTTGTCGACGCCGAGAAATCAAAACCAGCCGTGAAACGTCGCCATGTTGTTCGCCGTTTGTTTCGGGGGCGTTGACGATGTTTGATTGGCAACAAGTCGCAATCCAGGTTCCAGGCATGGCCGTTTTAGCGATGATCGTTTGGTTCTTCCTTCGACACGTTCGCGCGGCCGGTAACGATTTCCGCGACAGCCTGGACGACCAACACAATTTGGTTTCGTCGTGCGTCGATCGATTGTGCGAAACGCACGAAAAAACGGTCGGGGCATTGGATCGCAATACGGAAATGTTTGGGCGTGTCGAATCGCGATTGGATCAATTGACGTTGATCGAATCAAAACGCATGGAAAACGATCGGGCGTGAAATGGCGAAAAGTGTTCACAATGACGTGATCGACGCCGCGTTGGATTACGTCAAAACAAATTGTACGCGTTTGACGTTGTGTTCCGCCGAACCAACGACGTTCGCCGAAGCGAATTCAACATTCGCCCTTGCCGACGTGACCGTCGACGCGACCGATTTCACAATTGGCGACGGCGACGTGTCCGGCCGAAAACTAACAATCGCAGAACAATTATCGTTCGCCGTCGACGTGACCGGAACGGCGACACACGTCGCGTTGTTGGACGTGTTGAATTCTAAATTGCTTTATGTCACGACGACAACGTCGACCGCGTTGACGGCAAGTCGAAGCGTTAATTTGTTGACATTTGATATCGAAATTCTCAAACCATCATAAGGGAAATAAACCATGGGTAATCTCTCAAACTACGAATCAAACGAAATCGGTCAGGCTCGCATGGAAATCCTTCGTGGGCATGGTGAAGCTGCAAAAAGTATCGTACAGCAGATGTATTCGATTGCTGTGGAGTACAACAATTACCGAAACAGCCTAAGCGGAGATCCTGAAGATATCGCCTACAGTGATTCCGCTCTGACCTATATGGTTGGCGAATTGCAACCAATCCTCGGCAATCTATCGGCAGAAGAAAAGGCTTGGTTGGATTTGGTCTTAGATGGTCTGGGTTATCAGCCGAAGGTGTAGAGGTAAGTAATGACGACACCAAACGGTGCGATTGTTTTTAATGCGAGTACAGGCGACGACGCTGCTGCTAGTGGTCTTGGACCTGCAACGGCTCAGACTGGCAGCGGTGCGTCCACCGATGGAACGGCAGTTGTAACAGGCATTACAACCACTGGAGTATCGGCTGGTGATTTGCTTTGGGTGCAGACTGCGAGTGGTCGTCAGTTTTCTATCATTGCCAGTGTCGACAGTGGTACGCAGGTAACTTGCGACGATACGTTTGCTCTTGGTTCTGGTCAGACCTGGGCCATTGGTGGTAAAAGGGCGACGTTTGAGAACGCAAGTAGTAGGCAGCTATTTCAGGATGTGAAAGCGGCGATGGTTATTGAGACTGAAACGGATCAGTCTGTAACGTCGATGATTTCTATCTTAACTGTCGCAGGTTCGTATAACGATGGTTTCATAGTGCTTCGAGGTGACAGTGCTTCAACGCAAAGGGTTTTTAACTCTTCTGCTCTTTCACCATGTATCGGCGGAAATGGTGACTGGTCGAGATGGCGGTTTGAAAACTTAAAGTTTACAAATTCGTACTCTGGCACTAAAACATCAGCCGCAACAGGAATACGATTTCGAGGGTCGGCGTTTTTTTGTGTAAATTGCATTTTTGGTGATTCTACTAATCAGTTGTATACGTCGGTTTATAGGTATGACTCCACAGCCGCAGTTAAGATGTTCCGATGCGTTATTGAAAATTGCACTGGTCCCGGAATCCCTGTTGATAGCGTAAATTATAACCCGACCCTTATTGGCTGCATCATTCGCAACAACGCTTTACATGGATGCTCAGTTCATACTGGGACAATAACTGGTTGCTTAATTTATGGGAACGGCGGTCATGGAATAATTACAGCCAACAATTCAACTTGGTATGGAACGATTAAGGGCAATGTAATATACGGCAATTCAGGAGACGGGGTTAATTTCAGCAGCACAACGAGAGCATTTTCAGCCTACGTCATTGAAAACAATATTATCTCTGAAAATACTGGGTATGGCGTTGGTGGTGCTTTGGCTGGCTCGAATGATTACGGAGCGTTTGTTGATTGTAATGCCTTTTACAGCAATACATCTGGCAATTATCAGAATCTAACCAGTGGACCCAATGACATCACCCTGACAGCCGATCCATTCACCGATGCAGCCGCTGACGATTTCACAATCAACGAAACATCCGGTGGCGGTGCTGACCTGCGAACTAAGGCGGTAACACTCGGTTCTACCGAGACTCGCCCATTCCGTTGGCTGGACGTTTCTACCGGCGGCGGTTCATCTACCCCAGCGGCAGCGGTTCGACACACGAGGTTGAAGTGATATGACATGGACAGATATGACAGCCCTGACGGGTCTGGTTGCATGGTATAAGCCTGAGACTCTTGCGGCATCATATGCCAACGGTGATCCCATTGATACATGGGCAGATAGTAGCGGCAATGGCTACGATTTAACCGGCACAACAACCACCAGACCACTTGCGGCGGCTAGTGCGATTAACGGTTATATGGCGGCTGACTTTGATGGGACTGATGATGTTATGTCTAGTGCGTCGTACACGCACAGCGGGAATATTGTTGTTGCTATGGTCTTTAATCTCGATGCAATGAAAGATTATAACACTATTATAAGTATCCACAACAGTGCAACGCCTGCTTATCCGCCCTACTACTATTCTGTTTTCTCGTATGCTAATCAAGATTTCGCTGTAGTTTTAAACGATGGCTCTAGCAGGTATTGGGTTGGCAATTCCGCCTTTGGGGGAACTCCAACGGCAGCGAGTACAAACTACATCGCAGTCGGTTCGTTCTCCGCCATTGGCATGCTATTAAGGACCAACGGTGAACAAAGCAGGTGGAAACGTAATTTAAGCACTAATCCAGCAAGTCCATCGGGAACTGCCTACATTCATTTGGGAACAACAGGACTTTCTGGTGATTTTTTAAATGGAAAGCTGGCTGAAGTGATTATTTGGACGCCAACATCGGATTACACCGAAGTTCCTTGGGTTGAAGGTTACCTTGCCGACAAATACGGCATCACGCTAGTTGATGGGCATTTATTCAAAAATGCAGCACCAGAAAACGCACCAACGACCTACAACGCCGCAGGCTCAACAAGCTACGCACTTCCACCAAAACACACTCGCTTATAGGAATCGAGGACCATGGCAACTTCCGGGGCCTATAAAAATTCAGAGTATACTTTCAATTTCTCTTTTACCAAGGCGTCAGACCCGACAGCGTTTTTTACTGGGACGTTTTTAACGTCAGAAGTGAAAGTAGTGACGCGAGATGGTGGTACAACTAATGCGGCAACTAACATTGCATCGGCACCAAGCCATGAGGGGAATGGCGTTTACGAAATTAACCTGACGGCAAGTGAGATGAACCATGATGAAATCATGATTGTTCTCGTACCCTCGTCAGCCGATGTTGTTCCCGAGTCGATTAGCATCGTCACAGAGCCAACGCCGTCAGATATTCTGGAAGTAGCAAGCTCTACGGTTAGCGGCGTTGCAGATTTCAAGGCTACTGGATTCAGTACGTTTAACCCTGCTACTGATACGGTTGCCAACGTTTCGTCGGTCGCCAGCGTTTCCGGTTCAGTTGGTTCCATTTCGGGCGTAACGTTCCCGACTAACTTTTCCGACCTAGCAATTTCCGCGACCACCGGACGCGTTACGGTGGGAACCAATGCCGACAAAACGGGTTATTCGCTTTCACAATCATTCCCGGCCAACTTTGCGGATTTAGAAATCACGGCGTCGACTGGTCGTGTTTCGACTGGGACGAATTACGACAAAACGGGTTATTCGCTTTCGCAAACGTTTCCAACGAACTTTGCCGACTTGTCGATTTCCGCCACGACAGGACGCGTTGACGTCGGTTCTATGGCCGCCGACACAATAACGGCGTCGGCGATCGCGGCGGACGCGGTAACGGAATTACAAAACGGCGTCGCAACGGCGGCCGCGTTATCGTCAGCCGCGGCGGAAATTTCGGCCATTCTCGCCGATACCGGAACCGACGGCGTTGTGATTAGTAGTGCGACAGCGAACGCAATCGCCGACGCGATTTTGTCGCGTAACGTTTCGAATACCGAAGCGACGGCCGCCGAACACACGTTGACAACGATCGTTCTTGCGATTCTCGAATCGGCACGAACGACAACCGATTGGAATATTTACAGAACCAACGGTTCGACCGTTCACGCGGCAAAATCAATTTCAACTGACGCGGCAGCCCTTCCGGTCGTGGGTGTTTCATGATTTTTTTTGAAATCGTCAAGGGTTGGTTTTCGTCGACGACTGTCGCGACGGACGTTCCGACCGACGACGCGACACAACAACACACAATCGAAAACGTGACCGTCGTTCGATTGTTTAGCGAACAACCGAAACGAACGTTGTTCGATGGAGTCTTTCAAAACACCGCGTTCGACGAATTGGAAAAAAACACCGCGTTTGACGACGTCGCCCAGGTAACACTTTTTGAGGAATAGAAACAATGCCGCGTTTGCTAATCCAACGCCCGGTTTTGTCGATCGGCGACACCGATTTGTTTTCGGTCGATTTATCGCGTCGGCTCGATTCGGCCGAAACGTTGACGTCGCCGACCGTGATTGAAGTGGACGAAGACGGCGACGCAATAACCGGCGGCGAATTGACCATCGCCGACGTTGCCGTTTCAACTGTCGCATACAACGACGAAAACAACTACGACGCCAACGGGAACGCGACAACGGTCGGCATTGGGAAAGCGGTCCAATTTACCGTGTCGACGTCGCAAACGCTTCCGGGCGTCAAATACGCGTTGTTAACAGTCAATTCGACCGGTGGCAGTATCGCCAGGACGTTGGAACGCATGATAAAAATCGAGTTTAAATAATGGACACGACCGGCGCCGCATACGAACGACACCGCGAAAAAATGGCGTTGCGACAACGCGACGCCCGCGCAAAAGCCGCCGAAATTGGACCGCTTCCGGAAGTGGTCGACCCGGATCGCCGGCAGCGTTGCCGGGAATCGTTGCGGGAATTTGCCGAAACGTATCGCCCGGAAGCGTTTTCGCTTGGTTGGTCGGAAGACCATTTAAGAATCCTGGAACGCTTCGAAACGACGGTTCGCGACGGCGGTTTGTTCGCGTTAGCTATGCCGCGTGGATCGGGAAAAACGACGATTACAATCACGGCGGCTTTGTGGGCGTTGCTTTACGGTTTCCGAAATTGGGTTTGTTTGGTCGGGGCGACCGGTCCGAAGGCGGCCGCGCTTTTGAAGTCGATTAAAACCGAATTGCGTTTCAATCCGTTGTTGCTTCAGGATTTCCCCGAAACTTGCCACCCGATTGCACGACTTGAAGGGAAAGCGATTCGGGCGAACGCCCAAACGCTGGACGGCGTCGAAACGAACATTGAATGGCTCGCCGAATCGTTGACGTTTCCGACGGTCGCCGATTCGCCGTCGTCCGGTGCGGTTGTTACGGTGGCAGGTATTACGGGCGACATTCGCGGCCAGCAAAAAACGCTTTCCGACGGCCGCGTGATTCGGCCGGATTTCGTGATCGGCGACGACGTCCAAACGCGCGAGTCGGCGAAGTCGCGGCAACAAACCGACGATCGTTTGGCGATCATTCACGGTGATATTTTGGGCCTTGGCGGTCCAGGCGTCAAAATGTCGGGCGTGTTTCCGATTACGGTGATCCAACGCGGCGACGTGGCCGAACGATTGTTGGACACGGAAACGTCGCCGGAATTCCACGGCGAACGAACACGGCTTTTGTACGGCATGCCGACGAACATGTCGTTGTGGAACAAGTACAGCGAAATTCGCGACGCGGATTTCCGAAATGGCGGCGATGGATCGGTCGCGACGGAATTCTATCGGGAAAACCGGGCCGACATGGAGGTCGGTTGTCGCGCCGCGTGGGACGACCGACACAATCCCGACGAAATCAGCGGAATACAACACGCATTGAATTTGTATTTCCGCGACGAAGGGGCGTTCTGGGCCGAGTTCCAAAACGAACCGATCCAAACGGCCGCCGACGATTTAATTTCCGAAGACGAAATAACAGAACGCGTTCACGCGTACAAACGCGGCATCGTTCCCGACGAAGCCGACATGGTCACGGCTTTCGTTGACGTCCAAAAACAAATGTTGTTCTATTGCGTGACCGCGTGGCGAAAAGATTTCACCGGGTACGTCATCGACTACGGCGGATTCCCCGACCAGCAAACGACCAACTTTCGATATCAACAAGCAAAACAAACGTTGTCGAAACGTTGGCCGGGTGAATCGTTGGAAGTGACGTTGACGCGCGGTTTAAATGAATTGATTAACGGTCTGTGCGGCCGGTCATGGACAACGCCGACAGGAACCGAACTTTCGATCGAACGCGTTTTGATCGACGCGAACTGGGGTTTGTCGCGGAATATCGTTTACGAATTCGCCCGACGTTCGCAACATAAAGCGATCATTTTTCCGTCGCATGGAAAAGGCGTCGGGGCGTCCGCCGAACCGTTAAACGCGAAACACGTCAAAAAGGCGGGCCGGTCGGTCGGTTTACATTGGAGGGTCGACAAAAGCCGCGACGCGCCGAACAGGTACGTTGTCTACGACACAAATCATTGGAAGTCGTTCTGTTTTGCCCGGCTCGGGACCGAACCTGGAACGTCGTCCAGTTTGACGTTATACGAAGCGACGCCGCGAACGCACAAAACATTTGCCCGACACCTTAAAAGCGAATATCCGGTCACGGTCGAAGGTCGTGGCCGCACCGTCGACGAATGGAAAACCCGCGCGGATTTGGCCGACAACCATTGGTTCGATTGTTTGGTCGGAACGTGCGTCGCGGCTTCGGTCCAGGGTTGCAACTTGACCGACAAAACGAAAACGATTTTCGGTTCGAATTCTGCACCGAAGCGAAAACGCAAACGTCGAAACGTGAGTTTTTAACATGGCAAAACGTAAGCGAAAACAAACCGAAACGCCCGTCGTAGTTTCGGAAATCAAACCGTGTCCGCATTGTGGGAAAACGGACGGCTTTTTAAAGACACGCGGCGCGTATCTTGAACGAACTTGCGTCGCCTCCGGCATCCATTTGAAGTTTTACCGGTCAAGGTGCAAGGCGTGCGATTGTGTAGTGATCGAACGCGTCGAAAAAAAAATGACAGAAACCGGCGTGTAAATGTCCAAAATTGTCTGATTTTGGCAACTATACAAACAACGGGGGAAATCCATGGCGTCGGAATTTAGGCAAAAACGACTTGCGCACGCGAAACGCATGGTTGACGCGATCGAGGAACAATTGGCGACGGGCGTCGGAATTGTAAACGTAAACGTCGACGGAATGTCGGTCACGTTCAATCGCGAAAAGGCGTTCGAAGAATTGCAGAAGTGGTCGAAACTGGTCATCCGCCTAAGCCGCACCAAATCCCGTACGTCGGCCATTCGATTGGATAACGCATGATTTCAAACGAAACAAAACCGAACGTTTTAAACCGCATTTTCGGCGGTTTCTTCGGTAAATATACGGCCGCCGAAGCCGACGCCCAACGCCGACGCGATCCAGGGAACACAATCCGAAGTTCGGACGATTTGTTGGACACGTCCAAACGTCGCCGTCTGATGGAAGGCGGCCGCGAATTGTGGCGAAATTACAGCGTCGCCGCCTGGGCCATTCGTAAACATTTGGACTACGTCGCGACGTTCAATTTTCAGGCACAAACCGACAACGACGATTTAAATCGCGAACTTGAATCGTTGTTCAATTGGTACAACCGAAGCGACAATTGCGACATAGCGGGCCGGCACACGTTCCGACGTTTGATTCGGATCGCCGAGGCACGACGCGTTATCGACGGTGATTGTTTTTTCGTTTTGCTTCGCGACGGCCGAATCCAGCCGATCGAAGGCGACCGCGTGCAAAATCCCGACGTGTCGCGTTATTCGGCCGAGGATCGCCGGAAATGGGTTCACGGAATCAAAGTCGGTCAAGGCGGGCGGATGCAGCAGGCGTCGATCTATCGGCGTTTGACGCATGGTCGCTACGAATTCGAAAGAATCATTAACGCGTCGAACATTCTTCAAATTGCCTATTGGGATTCGTTCGACCAAATTCGCGGCGTGTCGCCATTGTCGGCGGCGATTTCATCGTTTCAGGATGTTTTAGAGGCGAAAGAATACGCGTTGGCGAAAGCGAAAATAACGCAATTGTTCGCCCTTGCAATAACGCGGGAAATGGCGGATTTCGACGACGACGACGAACAATTGGACGAAACGGCGCCCGTCGTCGATTTCGGTCGCGGACCATTTAAACTTGAACTAGACCCAGGCGAAAACGCTTCGTTTTTGGAAAGCAAACACCCTTCCACCGAATTTCAATCGTTTATGTCGATGACGTTGCAGGCCGCGTTGAAATCGCTCGATTTGCCATGGTCGTTTTATGACGAAGCCCACACGAACTTTTTCGGTTCGAAAATGGCATTGACGAATTACATTCAGTCATGCCGATCGAAACGCGACGATTTGCGGGACGTTTTGAACAGAATAACGGCGTGGCGGCTTCAAAAATGGATCGCAACGGGTGCGATTACGCTTCCGCGTGGAATGACGATTGGAAACTTGAAATGGGATTGGGTCGCCGCCGGTGTTCCCTGGTGGGATGTTTCGAAGGAAATTGACGGCGATATCAAAGCGGTCCAGGCTGGATTGCGAACGCTTTCGGAAATTAGACGCGAACGATACGGCGACGACTGGCGGGACGTAATTCGCAAACGTGCGGAAGAACAACGATTCGCGGAAGCCGAAGGCGTTTCGACCGTTTTTGACACAATACAAACGCCAACCGAAGGGAACGAAGAATGACGGCCGCATTTATACAGGCAAACGGCGAAATGTTCCGCACCGCGACCACATTCGCGGGCGAATTGTCGAAAGTCGACAAGGAACGCGGGATTATTTACGGCGCGAAAATTATCAGTTTAGGCCGCGTCAACGATTCGCGACCGTGGCACGTTGACGAACAAACATTGTTGGACGTCGAACGCATGATTAACGCGCCAAATAAGGGACTCAAAGCCCGTTGGACGCATCCGAATATGTGCGACGATGGATTGGGCAAATATCTTGGACGGTGGCAGAACGCCCGTATCAGTGGCGATAGCGTCATCGCCGATTTGCATTTGGCGAAATCCGCTTTCGATTCTCCCGTCGGCGATTTGGGTTCGTACGTTTTGCAACTTGCCACCGAAGACGCGGAATCGTTCGGCGTTTCGGTCGCGTCAATGTTGGCCGACGAAATGGAAGGCGAACCGGAAGACGGCGAAACCATGCCGCTACGATTTGCCGGATTACACGCGGCCGACCTAGTCGATTCGCCAGCCGCGACACGCGGCGGTTTGTTTTCCAATATTGACGACGATTTGCCAAACATGGCAACGTGGCTTTTGAAAAAACATTTTTCCGATGCGTCACCAACTGACGTTTTCCATCGGTTTGTTTCGTTTCTTTCCCGCTATTTCGAAAGGGATGTCATGGACGAGATTCGCGACGGTCTATTGGCCGCGGATTTAGTCGAAACGCCCGCCAACGAACAACCGACGGTCGATCAAGCCGACGGCGAAAACGTTGCGGTGTTTTCACTTGAAAGTTTGCGTGATGACGCAAAACCATTTGTCGAGGCGTTTGGCGACGTCGGCGCACGATGGTTTATCGAAGGGCGTGATTTGCTCGAATGTTTCCGCGAGAAAAACGACGAATTGGGTCGGCATTGTAAAGATTTGGAAAACCAAATCGCAGAGCTACAGGCTCAAATCATCGCGACCGATTTGTCCTCCGGTGAACCCCAACCGCTTTCCACGGATGAACGCGTCGACGTCGACCCGGCACAAGCCGCGAAATTCGCCCGCGTTGACGAATTGAAAGCGAAGGGCGTCGACCCGCGTGTCGCAAAATTTGGCGTTGCTTTAAACAATTAGTTTTGGACAAACCACAGACACAAACCTTCGCGTTTGTGTTGCCGCATAAAAGGAATTTAAAAACATGGCAGACGCATATCAAACAACCGCCCAGGTTGCGTATTTCAACAAAGTCGATATGGAATTGATGGTTTCCGACGTGCTGAACGAATCGCCATTGGTGCAAGCCATGGCCGCCCGTTCGACGCGATCAAATTCGTTCGTTTACACGCGACAAACCGCCGCGCCTTCCGTTGGGGTGCGTTCCGCGAATGACGGCGTCGAAAACACCGTCGGAACATATGAGAGCGTAACCGCAAACCTAAAGATTTTTGACGCATCGTTCGGCATGGACGTCGCCGTCGCACAAAGCGACGAACGCGGCGTTGAACATGCGATCGGCGTCGAAGCCGTCACGCATTTACAACAAGCCATGTTCGAAATCGAACAGCAGGTTTTGAACGGAACAACCGGCAATTTGGCCGGCGGTTTCAGCGGCTTCGCCGATCAAGCCAATTTGAACGGCGCTAGCGATACAATGGTCGTAAACGCCGGCGGAACGACCGCCGGGACCGGTTCCAGCGTTTACCTGATCCGCATGGGCGAGGGCGACGTTCAGTTGTTATGGGGCCAGGACGGCGAAATCAGCATCGGCGACCGACAAATCGTCGAACGTGCTGGATCTTCAACCGGACGTTTCCCCGCGTTCTATCATCCGATTGTGGCATGGTGCGGATTGAAAATCGGTTCGACCTACAGCGTCGCCCGCGTCGCAAACCTGACGGAAGACACCGGCAAGGGATTGACCGACGATTTGATCTACGAAGCGTTGTCGAAGTTCCCCGCGTCACGTCAACCAAACGTGATCGTGATGAACCGTCGAAGCCTGGAACAACTCCGAAGTTCCAGAACGGCCACAAACGCCACCGGCGCGCCCGCAGAGCGACCAATTTCGGTTGACGGATACCCGATTATCGTCTCCGACGCGCTGGGCAACACCGAAACGTTGCTTGTCTAATGTCGTTAGTTTCAAACGCAATCGTTGCCGCGTACAAGGCCGCCCGTTCGGTGAACGCGGCAACGATAACTATCACGCGACCGCGAACGGGCGAAACCGTTTCGTTGTCGGCCGTTCCAGGTTCCACATCCCACGTTGTGGAAACCGACGGAATGATCGTCAACGAAATTCGGTCGCGCGATTTTTTGGTTTTAACTTCCGAATTCGTTTTGGGTGGATCGCAAACAACGCCAGAACGCGGCGACGTTATCACGTCGGGCGGAAAGACGTTTAAGGCGTTGGCCGCTAGCGGCGAACAGCACTGGCGATATACCGACCAGACGGAAACGGTGATTCGCATTTTCACGAAAGAGGCGTGATTGAATGTCGAAATTGGTTGACATTACGAACGCCGTTGTTTCGCGATTAAATGCGGCAACATTTACGCTTTCGTTCACGGCCGAATCGCGGTTGTTTCCGCTTTTCGAAATGGACGGCATCGATTCGCTATTGGTCAGCGTTTATGGTGCGAACGAATCGTGGGAACGTGAATCGCGCAGCGGCGTTTATTCGAAGGCGTACGACGTCCATGTCGTAATCGATTCGCCGGTTCAACAATCGGCGACACAAACCAATTTGAATTCGTCGGTCGAATCTTTGATCGACCTATGCGAAGAGATCAAATTAGATTTGGCCGTTCGTCAAATGGACAATTCGCCGTTGGTTGAAATCGAACACGACGAACCATTCGATTCGCAGTTCTTCCACGAATTCGGTTTTTTTCATTCGGTTATCACGTTCCGATATAAAGGGATCGGCTAATGTCATACGTTTTGAGCGAAGACGCGAAGGTTTACTACAACACCGGAAACTATGCGTCGCCAACATGGGCAGAAATTAGCAACGTGAAAGACGTCACGTTGAATTTAGAAAAAGACGAAATCGACGTGACGACGCGTGCGTCGGGCGGTTTCAAGGAACGGGCCGACGGTTTAATCGACGCATCGATCAGTTTTCAAATTCTTTGGAACAACAGTGACACCGCGTTCACCGCGTTGCAGGACGGTTTCTTCAACAAAACCGCCGTAGAAATGTTGGTTTTAGACGGTCCAAACACGACGACCGGAAGCGAAGGTTTGCGGGCGACTTGCATGGTCAAAAGTTTTACGCGTTCCGAACCACTTGGAGGCGCGTTAATGGCCGACGTGAATTTGTTGCCCGTCAAAAACTCCGACGCCGCGCCGGCTTGGTACACGGCTCCATAGTAGGTGAACAATGCCAACGTTTAATGACACCGACGGCGTCACCTGGAACGTCGTCGTTACGCTTGGAACGCTTGAAGACATTCGCGAACGACTGTCGGTCAACATTTTGGACAATCCGTCCGAAATGCCGACGTCGATTCGCGACATGGTCAATTTGATTTGGATTTGTGTTGAAGAACAAGCAAACCGAATCGGGATTTCGCCGCGTGAATTCGGGCGGCGTTTGGACGGCGACGCGATCGAATCCGGGATCGAAGCGTTTATGGAATCCTATTCGGATTTTTTTTGCCGCCTACAACCGGCGCGGGGCGAAGCGATCAAAGAGATTTGGAGGCAGGGAAAGCAACTCGAACAAATGACGTTGGACAACGTCAAGAAAGCCTTTTCGAAATCTATTATCGCGTCGCCGGCGTTGTAGGCGTAAACCCGCGAAAATTTAAGTCGTGGCAATTGTTTGAAATGTTGAAAGGCGCACGCCCGGAAGCGTTCCAGCAAACCCGATTTAAATCGCCGAAAGGCAAACAAACGATTCCGATCAACAAATCGACGGTCGGGTCGTTAAAGGTTTTTTGTTCCGATCGTTTTCGGGGTTCCAACGGGACGTGATCCAATGGGGATAATCGGAAAAACGGGTTTTATCGATTACGACGTTCGATTGAAGGATTTTTTCTTTGATCGAAACCGCGTGATGAACGCCGTCGACAAAATGACACACCGCGTTTTGTTTTGGTTCGGTGGTCGCGTTCGCGAAAAAACGCGTTCCACATTGGGCAAACCGAAACCGTCGAAATGGGGCGCGAGGCGTTCTGGCGATTATCGAATAGATAAACCACCGCGACCCGCACCAAAACCGCCGACGCCGCGAATTCAGGATTCGGCAACGGTAACACTTCGAAACGTTCAATACAACTACGACAAAACGTCGGACGGCGGCAAAGTTCGCGTGTTTGTTCCCAAATATCGTGGAACGCAACGTTTCGGCGGGAAGACCGCGCCGGAATTGCAGGAATTCGGCGGGACGGTTCGGGCGCGTGCGAAAACGTTGTATCAATTGCCGCCCAACGACAAACGCCGAAAGAAAAATCAAAAGCGAACGGCGACGTTGATTTTTTCGAAACGTTTTCCCATGCGTTCGTTTCGCCTTCCAGCCCGCCCATATCTCGGCGCAAACATGTCCATAAACAATGGACAAACCGGTTTCGAAAAGGCAATCAAGGACGCGCAAAAGAGAATGGCGCAAGGCAAATATCCGTTCAACATTGGAAAACTCGGCCGGGGGCGAATCTAAATGGCAATTCCAGCAGGAAAAGCGATTGTTGAATTGGAATTGAAAGGCGAAGGGGCCATGGCGGCAAAAATGTCGTCGATCAAATCCCGCCTAATCAAATTCGGTCCAGCCGTCGCCGCCGTTGCAGCAGCAGCAGCGGCCGCCATGGCCGCCGCCGCGGTCAAGGCGTTTGCCGAAATCACAAAAGCGTCGATCCAAGCCGCGACCGCGTTCGCGGAAATCAAAAGCAAATTTGGCGTCGTCTTCGGTGAAATGTCCGCCGAAATGGAACAGTTCGCGAACGATTACGGCGCGGCCGTTGGGCGATCGCGAAAACAAACGCTTGAAATGCTCGCCGGGATGCAGGATTTGCTTGTTCCTATGGGCGTGATGCCTGGGCAGGCCGCGGAATTATCAAAAGCGTTGACAATGCTCGCCGTCGATTTGGCGTCGTTTAATAACAAGCAAGACGCCGACGTGATGAACGACCTTCAGGCCGCGTTGACCGGTAGCGGCGAAGTGATGAAAAAATACGGCGTTGTCTTAACTGAAGCCGCCGTTAAACAAGAATTGTTGAACCAGGGACTCGACCCGAAACACGCGACCGACGCACAAAAGGCGATCGCTCGTCTTAATATCATTTTGGCCGGGACGACGGCCGCCCAGGGTGACGCACTTCGAACGTCCGATTCGTTCGCGAATCAACAAAAGCGTTTGAAAGCGTCGGTTGACGACTTGATGGTGACATTCGGCGAACAATTCTTACCGATTCTTCAACGCCTAATGGCGGTTTTGCTCGGCGTAGTGGACGTTATCAAAGGGCCGGTCGAAGACGAAATTGAAAACATGGGCGACGTCGCAAACGACGCGACCATGACGTTTGGCGATTTGGCCGACACAATAACGCTTCTTGTCCAGGGTTTAGCGTTGGCCGTTGGGCCGATGATCGCTTTCGCTTCGCACCTTGCCGGCATGGCAGCAAACGCACACAAAGCCGCCGCGGCGTTGCTTGGATTGGAAGCTATGCGGCTTCGTATTCAAGGCGACAAAAAGGGATCGGCGGAAATGATTAAGCTCGCCGGGAAACATAGCGGTAAAGCTATGGCGCTAGACCAACAATCAGACAGGATGTTCGAAACTGGATTGCGAACAACGCGTTTCGGTTTAGGGTTGGACGTTGGCGGTCAAAGTATTTCCGACGCCGTCGCCGCACGAATGGCCGAAAGCGAACAACGCCGCGCCGACATTCTCGAACAGCAGTCCAATCTATATCAACCGATCGACATAGGCGCCGCCGATCCATTGGGAATGGAAGCGAACAAGGAAAAACAAGCCGAGCAAGAACAAAAACGCCTGGACGAAATGAACGAAGCCAAGCGAAAGGCGGCGGAAGAACAAGCCGAAAACGAACGCAAAGCCCGGCAAAAAATGTTGGACGAACTCGATTCGCAATATGACATTTTGTCTAACAAGTTCGAAGACAATTTTGAGGAAATGACACGCGAACCGGGTGACATGGGATCTCTTGAAGCGATTTCGGCTTCATCGACGGCTGCCTATGAAACATTCAAGGCGAACGCCGATCGGGCGACGTCGATTCAAGAACGACAAGCAAAATTGGCCGAAGAACAGGTAAAGCTATCCAAATCAATGGAAAAGCTATTGAAAGAACGTCAATTGATTGTGGGAGCTTTATAACATGGCGTCCGTTTTGGGAATTCGATTCGGCGTTTCGTCAACCGACACCTACAACGCCGGCAAACAACGCGTTGATACGACGCACAGGGCGACCTATGTCGTCCAAATGGACAGCGAATCCGCACGCGAAAACAGCGTCGCGAACGTGGCCGGCGTCCCCAGGATTGGAACACCTTCGCCGATCATGCTCGGCGCGTATTGTGTCAGCCGCGATATTTCAGAAATCGGACCGAAGACGTTTGAAGTCGAAGCGGAATTTTCGACCAACATTGAAGGCGGAAGCCAACCGGACGACCGCAAACCGTGGGATCGCACGCCCGAATGGGCATGGTCGTTTGAAACGACCGAAGAACCAATGTTGACCGACGCCCAAAACAATTCGAAATCGATTGCAAATTCCGCTTTGGAACCGTTGCCACCGGTAACGCAATTAGTCGCCGTTCCAGTTTTGCAAATCAAACGAACCGAAACGTCGTTCGACGGTCAAACGATTTTAGATTACGTCAACCGCGTTAATTCTTCGTCGTTTTGGGGTGCGTCAGCAAATCAAGCGTTAATGGCCGGAATCAACGCATCACAAAAACAGTTCGATTCGTTTCGCGTTTGGGAAGTAACGTACACGATCAAATTTAAAGTCGACACCTACGGTTGGAAATTACGGCTTTTGGATCAGGGGACGTATTATTGGTCGGGCGCCGTCGGCACGTCGCAAAAAATCCCGTTCGGTGACGCGGCGTTCCAGCAAGTCGTCGGCAACTTAAACGGAAGCGGCGGCGAAAACACGACGACAACACCGGCGTTTGTGACGTACAACCGTTACAACGACGCAGATTTTAATGATTTAAACCTTGGACCATGGGGTTAAAAAATGGCAGACGAAATCACGGTTAATCAATCTTTACGTGTTTCCAATGGGAATTTTTCGTTCCGGCGCGAAGTCGGCTTTTCGACGTTCGATCAAACGACGGCCGGCGGCGGAAACCCTGGAACGGTCAACATTGGGACAAGCGAAGAATCGGTCGCGTTTGGCGATATCACGACGCCGGGTTGGGCCATTATGACAAACCTCGACACAACGAATTTCGTCAAATGGGGATTTTCGACCGGCGTTTATGGCGGACGCATGGAACCCGGCGAAACCGCCGGGCCATTTCGACTCGATCCCGCTTTGACGTCGCTTTACATGGTCGCGGACACGGCCGCGTGTAACGTGTTAATTCAAGTTTTGGAAGACTAGAACGCATGGCCGACGAAGCGAACAAACTATTTGGTTTTCGAGAAAACGACGCCCAGGCGTTGAAGGCGATCGCGACGGCGTATCAACTCGGGTCGCCGTACAAGGGCCAAACGAACGACGGGGCGTTTCGTGGCGGCAACGCGGCGGGTTTGTGGATCATGGAAGCGACGACCGTAATCGGGCCGGCCGTTGGTTCAACATTTGGAACCGGTACGGCTAAAATCAAAAAGGTTTCCGGCGTGTCGATCGCGGATCATTCGCCCGGCGGCTTCAACGTGACGCAAGTCGTTAACAATCTTTTCGAAAATTCGATCGGCATCGGGCGACGTTTTGTTTGTTCCAGAACACTGGACGGCCAATTATGGGTGACAAATATTTGGGGTCTAAAATCCTCGATTTTATTCGAGCTATCTTCGAATTTGTTAACGACGGACGCGACAGCCTCCGCGACTTTCGACGATCAATTCGGCGACGGCGTCGAAAACGGCGAATCAACCGTTCCGACTCTCAATAACCTTCCAGCGTCGTCAAATTATGTTTTCGATGGTTCGGCCGGGGCGAAAGGCGTCGCGATTATCGACGATCCATACGTCGCCGACGCCAACGCCGTATATACGATTATCCAAATGGAATGTTCTACAGCCGCGGCCGGCGGTGGCGACGAAGGCGGAGGCGATCCAGGCGGAGGCGATCCAGGCGGAGGTTTGCCATAATGGGTTGGTTCCCTTGTTGTTGCGAGGCCGGGTGCAACGTTTGCGATTGTTTTCCGTGTGGCGTCAAATTTCAATTGTCCGACGTTCCCGCGTTTAAATGCTCGGCAAGCTATTTGACCGACGACGTTTTTCAGGGTGATTGGGTTTATGCGAACGTGACGCAAAACACGGCGGGATCGTGTGTCGCCGAGTATGTTGCGACCGTCGGAACCCAACCCGATATCACCGTTCCGCCAGGGCCGCCAGCGTCGCCGCCGTATTCGTGCGGAACGTGCGTCGTATCGCCCGGAATCATGACCGTTCGTTTTGTCATCACGATTTACGGTCAATCGAATTGCCAACCACCATGCAGCGACGCCGATTTGGGTGGTTCTAGTGTTTGCCAATATTGCGGTTTTCAATACGACGTCAAAATTCTGGTCGAACCGTTAATTTCTGGCAGCGTCACACAAACCAACGAAGAATGGAACGCGATCGCGTATCAGGAAATCGGGCCGGATCGGTGCGACGACTATATCGCCGAATCGACTTCGCGGGGTTTTGCGGTTTGCCCAAACGACCCGGCGACAACATACAAATTCCAACACCTTAATTTGGAATTGTGCGGCGGCGGTCCGATTCTCGACTTTTCTGACATTACGGCAACGCTTCAGCCGGTCAAAGACGAACGCAACTACCTCGGCGACGATTGCGACGGCGTCACGGCCGGTTGTGCGTGTTGGTGGCAGTTTAACCCAGTGTCGCCGCAAACGCCGCCGTGTACTCCGACGACCGATTCGTCGTTTGTGAATTGTATCGACGCGACGTGGGGTTCCAGTTGGCAAAATACCGATTGGGACGAAAGTGGAACGACGCCTTCGACCGATGGTTGGTGGTTCACTGGTTTAAATTGTGCCGATTTAAACAATTTGACATTGAAGGCG
>Ga0208019_1000417_pt1 | contig 22967 bp, 41 predicted proteins | sample CB_VirMetaG_5_FD_184540 | JGI IMG/M metagenome (GOLD analysis project Ga0208019, IMG submission 184540) | Freshwater to marine saline gradient viral communities from Chesapeake Bay - CB_1508_1D Viral MetaG (SPAdes) (version 4) | ecosystem: Environmental > Aquatic > Marine > Coastal | place: USA...
AATTTACGTATTTTTAATCAAATAACATAAATAAATAGTAATGTTGGCGAGTACCCAGGTACATCACCCAAATGTTCGATACTGCCTAAGTATCTTATTAACAACGGCTTCCGTCGCATCTGGATGATCCCCAGCGGCGGACAATCTCCGCATAATGTCTTTTTTCTGACTATTTGTCAGATTAAGGAAGTCCTCTTCTAGCTTTAAACCACTCCGAGAATGCGGCCTTGTCAGGGGTGTGACAGTACGCTCCAGTTTAGTTGAGGCAAGCGGCCCGCCAAGACCAAAAGGTGTATCTTTTGCTGTTTTTAAAGCTTTTTCATAACTAAGAGCCATAATTTCATCCTGGTGGGGTCTAGCCACAAGAGTATTTAATCTAGGTGCTACCGCACCCTCGTAGACATCAGTAGTACCCTTTAAATATCCAACACCAGGGGTATTTTCAACAAGGCCCTTACGTGCGTACTCTCCCCGAATAGCGTGAAGATCAGCAAGTGCCGTATTATGCACTAATTTCTGGTTTTTCTTAGCTTTAGCAAAAGTTGACGCAACATCTTCTACAGCTTTAGCTCTAAGCTTCCTGCCAAAACGAGGCCCAGCTATAGCACCTGCTAAACCACCAGCTATCCCCGCCCAAGGAGTATCACCAGAAGCCTTATATGACAAGTAACCTCCAGTAGCTCCAGCAATAGCCGATTCAAGGTATGGCGCAATAGTTGCTGCTAGTTTATGCATTATTTATCTCCTAATACCTACTTATAATTTACCCAATTACATCAGACCTAATTCAATAAAACGTTCTTGAAGCTTTCCTGCAATCCTGTCAAGCGCGGCGGTCTTAGTATTGTTAAACGCCTGCCTAGTCATAGCGTTTGCCTTCAGAAGCTCTATATTATTTCTTTGCTGAGCTAATGCATACTGCGTACGCTTATGCTTAGCGTCTAAATAAGCATTTCTATAGTCTACATTTTTGCGCACCAAACCTCTTGTTATCTCATCTACTGCCTTATTCTTAGAGATGGCGTGACCAATACCTAGAGATAGCACTGGATGACGAAGAGCCCACCGTTTGGCCTCCTGTTCCTGCACTAATTTTCTAATATACTGCTCATCTCTGTCATTAAAGTATGTACCAATATTATCCTCTATGTCCTCCATCCGAAGTTTTGCGGACTTTTCAAAAAATCTAGTATAACTCATTAAATAACTCCTTACGTATTATATTTTGTATCCTGTTATCCCTAAAATGCTCTAGCCTATCAGCTACGTCTCTAGCATTTTGGGCCTGTATAAGGCTTACTTTCCTTTTTGGGTTAGAATTCATAGCTACTGCCATATTAGCGTTGCGGATCTTCTTCTGCAACACGTTAAAATCCTTCTCACCCGTTAAAAATGGTCTGCGCAATGATTTAAACTTCGCTATATCAAATAGCCTTTTTGCTGCGACCTTTTCTGCCAAATGTTCTTCAATTTCGGCGTATTTATTAATTCCAAGCATGTCTTTTATCCATGTTATAGGGTTTCGTTTACGTAACTTCACTGTATGAACGGGCTGATACCCGCCCCTCTTATTAGACCTGTATAATATGACCTCCTCAGCTACCGTTGGGCCTATAGTTCCTACAGGGCCTGTATTCACAGGCATACCACCAGACGGTGCTAACCTGCCAAGTCCATGCACGGTTACATGTGGCGGTAAGCTTTCAAAGGTATTTCCCAGCATATTTAAAGCCCGGCCTATTCTCTGATCCTTCTTGATAAAATTAACCAAGTGCGGTTTATACTTACCAAGCACTCCCAATCCTTCGGAGATTAGTGGAAATTTCTCTAGCTCTCCCAATCTATCTAGTTGTCTTGCCCATGCCCTGGCTTCGGAATCCGATAAATTACCTAAATACTTAAGAGTCATGTGTTCATTACCGGAGCCTGCTGGTACTGCTATAAAATATGTACTGGCCATCTAATTATTCCTCTTAAGAAGTTTTCTCTCTACAGATCCATTTAAATTACAGGTAAATAGCGAAACCTTTGTGTTGAGGTCAAACATATAAAACGTTGTTCTAATAAAACCAAACTTAACAAGCCTCGCCTCTCTCCCTTTAAAATAAACAACATCATCTTCTTCTAGATGAGACGTCATCTTGTAGACAATCCCGCCAACTAGGTCAGCTACGTACTCTTTTGCTAACAATATAAAAAACATGCCAAGCAGCATGTAAGCTCCGAGTCCCAATAACTCCTTAAACATTTGTATTTGATCAGGTGACACCGCGAGTTCTTCTATACTTAGTATTCATTTCACGGGCCTTTGTTTCAGATCCAATAGTTCTACCCAACTTGTACGCCGTACCAGCTAATAGGATAGCGCCAAAAGTTCTTGCCAACCCTGCTTTGGAAAACTTACCTTTAGCGCTTTTCGCTGAACTAGTAATGGCTTCCCCCAAGCTTCCGGAGGGGCGTGTACCGCCCCCGGGAGTGGTGGTAGGTTTAGGTAACTTCGTTTTTCTGGCTGGAAGGGTTTGAGTTTCTGGTAACTGGTTAATCAGGTTGCTTTTATCCACCGTGACAACACCATCTTTACCCATCCTAATAGTATCACGGCTATTAATAACTGCCTTATTATGAGCATTAACTGCCTTTCTAGAACTCCTGGCGGCCTGATCCTGCAAACTTAACCCAGGAGTTTTAATCTCTGTTTTTGGCATATTCGCCTGAACTGCCTGGCTGGTAAATTTTTGACTATCTGCAGCAGTTACTTTAGGCGTGGGCAGAGGATTATGTCTAAGTTCTTGCTCCATCTCCATTATTCTACCACTACGTCCTCGGTCCATCCCAACAATTGTCCCACCCCCAGGACCAAAAGCCCAGCTCTTTTTAGGTCCAAAAGAGTGTGTTTGGGAAAAGTCTCCAATTTTTGGCACCTTTGGTAGATGGGGTGCGCTTTTCAAAGAGCCAGTTCCCGGTCGCTTAGAGTTAGGTCCAGCAAATTCTGTAAGACCCTCTACTTTCTTCAACTGCTTCCTTCTTCTTCTTGCAGCTGATGCATATTTTTCCATCTGCATTTGTATATACGTGGCTACAATTCCCATGCTATGTTACCCTATAATTAACCTTTTATAAATAACCAAAAAAGTTTCAGCTCTTTCCTACTGGGAAGAACAGGGATCTCTCGGCAGTCGGTGTACCACTAGTAGTATCTTGAATTCTTCTACCTGGACTTCCAGCCTTTTCTCCAATTCCGTTAGCGACTCTTCTGGCACCCCGCCTCGGTGCATAGTCACGCTTGTCAAGCGCATCTCTTGAAGCTTTGATTCTTTCATAAAGTGTCTCAGAAGCCGGTTTTCCCGAACTGCCTCTTCTCATTAATTTGGGGTCTCTCGCATTCATGCGCTTCATGTAATTTTCTGCAGCACGGTAAGCATTTTTAATTTTTCTTACACGCAACCCCTCTGACATTTTAGCTACGGCCTCTGCGCTAAACGGTGCCGCTACTTTGTGAAATCCTAAGTCTGTTAAATTCATCGTACCTTCTCCATATTTTTTACTCCGTTTAATTGAAAAATAACCTTTGTCAAGTGTTTCATGCCCTCTCTAATGGGAGTTTCTCCTACCCCACTTGATCCCATTCTTACATAAAGTAGGAGCTTAGCTAAATTAGATGCTGCATCTTCAAAAAGCGGTAACATACCAATAAACCTATTCATAGTACCTTTTTTCAAGAAGGCGGTACCCAATACCGCATCAACACCATTCTCGTCCCCCATCTCTACCGCCAGTTTTAAAATCTCTCCAGCGTCAAATAAATAATCATCGGATAATTCAGCTGTTTTTTCAACACCTATACTTATCTCCTCCTTTGTATACGGGAGTGATAGCTGATTAGAAATTACATGAACTTCGCCTGGTCTAAGATTCGCCACCTTTGTAACATCATCTACATCCCCACCGCAGTGTAATACTCCAAACGCAACTTGATGAGCATTTGCCTCCCACAGGTCTCTTCGTTCAGCATACTTGCGTAATACGGGCCCTCTAAATTCATAATGGTCTAGCCCTATACATCTGACAGCTTCTAATCCCGCCAACTTTTCATTAAAGACCTCTCCCAACCTATTATCTGGAAGAGCCTCTCCTAGTTTAGCAAAAACCCAGTGCTCTGGAAAATACATTGTTTCACTTTCACTAGAATAAGTAGCCTTATCGATACCACGCAAAGTCGCAAATTTGACCATATGTTGGTCGTTATAACTCATGTCACCGGCTAATCTATGTAAGCCATCACCAAAGAATGCGACTTTATGCATGGTTATTACATTAGACTTAATTTCACCGTCCTTTGGGTTAAAAATGACTCCCGTATCCCCACTAGTAGGCACATCTGCCAGACCTGCAAGAAAATCTAGGTTCCCATCATCATATCCGGCTTTTTTTGTCATGGTATAGTCTTTTCCGACTAAAATCCTATAATTTCCCTCCTTAGATATAAAAATATCTTCATCTGAGGCCAATTTATAGGTATAACCCTGAGTTAAAGCAGTTTTCGCGTCAAATTTAGCAATTTTTTCCGTCTCACCAGCAAAAATTACTGGAAAATCACTTATCTCGTACTCTTCTAGACCATTTTCTATGTCAACCTCGTCTATTTGTCTCGAGGCCGCCATTTTGGTAAAAGTACCATCTTCATTTGCGAAAATATAATGTACATCACATTCTGCCTGCTTTAACAAGCCATCCACGTCGCTGATGTCGTCAGAATCTTGCATTTGCGCGATTTTACTTAAACCATCTCTTAAGACAGAATGTTTTTCTATCTTTGATGCTAATACCTTATCAGTCTGGATAAGATTGGCAAGCTTTTCCTTGAGATTTGCGTCACAAACTGTTTTTGCACTAATCTCAGAGAGCACTTCCCACTCACCTCCCTTTTCCATAGCGTATCCGGGGCCGAAGCCGTACGGAGAGTCAAAGAATCGAATAAAGACATCTGGTTCCTCCTCTTTACTTAATCTGGCAAAAGCACTTTTATTCGAAAGCAACATTTGAATTGATTCAGTAGTAAATGGCACTACTCCACCTGGGGTTAGTGCCACATCAAAAGGAAACATTCTAAAGTCTTTAATAATAATCGGTAATTTATAAGTTCCACCAATATCCAAACTACCTACTGCATACCCTCGGTCCTCATCTTTATCCTTAAAAGTAATTTGGACCTCAACATTAGATAATTCTGGGTAATCGGAATAAAATCTACTCAAGGCCTGTTTGCCCCAATCAGATGCTTTAGGACCAACTTTAATAGCGTTGGCTATTTTCTGTCTTTCGTCCTGTAAAAATAGATCTTTCATTTGATCCCTCTAAAATTATATTGTACTATGTTATAGTAAAATAAAACCTAACTGTCAAGTTATAATAAGTTCAAAAGCTTCGGAAGGTTTGCCTACAAAGCCGCTTGATGTTCCATTATAAAACCCATAATAATAACTATATGTACCCGCATCAGTTAATCCAGAAAAACTAACACCCCACACGGCTCCATCATCAGCAGGATTACTCATAGGATATTCTATAAAATCATCATCCTCAGGTCTTTGTAAAAACATCGTACCGGTAGTAAAACTCACCGTTCCTGGTACAAATGCCACTGAAGTATAATTAGACCCACTTACTAGTAAATCGTAGCTTACGAGATCGTCATACTCAGTAAATTCATGGCCGCCGGGAAATGTAAAATCATACTCCTCACCAGAACCTGTTGAATCGAAGGTATACCTAGAAGAAAAAGCGTCCCAAGGATACCCTTCAACTTCGGGTATAAAAACAAGGTCATAAGAGTCGTCAAACATACCAAACCTGTAAACTCCGTCCTCGAAGTACAATCTTCCATAATTATCATAAAAGTCATCGTCAGCATGATAATAAAATACAGAAAGCTCTTCAGAATCATCACTAGGAAGCCTATTATAATCGGCCGTGTATTCAGCGCCCCTCCAAGGGCCAGAATACTTATCGTGAGTCCTAACTCTAAAACGCATTTCGTTACTAAACTTGGAAAATGTAAAATTACCAGTCGCCGATTCCATTATACGCGTTTCATTACTTATAGGATCTCTGTCAGCATAGCTTACAAATAGATTTAATAGCCCGGCAGTTACACTTTCGTCGTAAATAGTTTTCCTGACATATTCAAAAGTCCCCTCATATAATTCAGTTTCGGGTGGAATATCTCCAGGAGCATCTAAATCATCCGTAAAATCTGAAACACCAGAACCTCCAACCAGATAATCATCCATATCTATCTGGTTTTCTTCCTCAATAGGCTGTGGCCCTATATAGTTAATGCCATAGAATTTAAACTCTTCAATCTCGCGTAAATTCCAGTAGCAGTCTGTAAATGTATATACCTGACCAGTACTTCCTGGATTTCTTATTCGTATTGTACCACTAGCCTCGTTGTCATTTCTAAGGCGTTTCCATAAAGTAATATCAGGCTCATTTAGTTTTTCCAAAATTGCTGGATCAGCTAAAGGGGCTGCTATAGCATTATTTGGGTAATCGCTTAGATTTACTCTTATAGACTGGCCATTACTGTCTACAGCTATCTCGCCATTAACAGCATAAAAATACCCATAAGCAACAATAGGCCTGAATGGATCTACAGGTCTAATGCCATCCTCATCTATTTCAACAACACTGCCGTCATTGTTTAGCGGCATAGGCGAACCGTCCTCATCTATAGCTAACTCAACATACTCATCGCCCACAAGCTGATAATACATTTCATCGAATTCTTGTTCAGCAGCATCTACTGGTTCTCTTACTGAAGGCTCATCAGGATCTGGACTTGTAGCCACAGGTTTGGAAAAAAGACCAACCCCCATCCCTATTAAAGCTAGGACAGGGCCAAGGTTAGCTACTATGACGCTTATAACATAGGTTATACCACCAACTATAGCACCGTACACTGTTGTAGCGGCTTCGATTACAGAACCAAAAATAGACCCATAGTATGCAGTCTTCTCAGCAATATATTCAACTAACTCCTGTACACCATCCTGAGCCTTCTTAACCAAATCCATTATCTCTTTTACAAAATTATCTACAAATTCGTTTAGTTTATCTGAAGCTCCTTGTATGGCCTCTGCAGCATCTTTTATCCCCTGAGCTAAGCCTGCAAACTTCTCATTAGCCCAATCTTCTATAGCACCTAATGGATTTTTATCTACTACAATGCTTTTAATAAACTTTATACAAAACTTTGCTGTGCCTAAATAAGCATCAATTATTTTCTTAGGTAACTTTAGTAACCACTTTAATACAGCTTTAATACTGCCACTTACCAAAATCTTTATAAGTTTTATAATATCATTAAACGCTTTTACAAAAGGCTCTACAAACTTGCTAATAGCATCTATTTTAGCATTTGTATACTCTGTTATAGCTGCTATCTTGCGATCAATAACACCAGTATCTACTTTCGGTGCTTGTGATTGCCAGAATTTCATTTGTGTATTTAAACTAGGCAGATTAAAGCCAGAAACAGCGCTGTTTATAAGATTTGATATAAGAGTACCTAATCCTAAAACAAAATCTGGTATTTCTGGCCACGTTATGGGTGGGCCTACTATTAAACCAACTAAATCACTACATTCCATAGCCTCAATTTCAGCTATTTTATTATTATAATACGCAATTTTATCTTCATTATTAGTTGCATTGCGTTTTTGAGTCAGTTTAATAATTAAATTATCTCTTCTCTCTTCACAAAGACTCTCTAACTGCTGTTGTATATCTTCTACTATTCTATCTAACTCTTCATATGCTTTCACTATCTGTTTAAGTGCAAAATCATATATTTTATCTCTTATTCTAACTAAAAACTCTATAATACTCTTTACACGGTCCATTAGCTTTCTTGCTAATGCCATTATCTTAGATATGGCTTGCGGTAACTTCTTTGGATTACTTAAAGCCTTTTTAATAGCAGATACAATAGTATTTGTAGCCTCTATTATATCTGTCCACATACCGTTTACATTATTTATAAACCCATTCACAAAATCACATATAAACGGAGACAAACCGTCAGCAAAACCTTCTGCATTAGATACAGCAACGTTTCTGGCAGCCTCTGGTACAAGCTCTTGAGTAAAGTGATCATAGCAATTCATGCCAGCACTAACAATATACTCAGAACAAACTTCGGGATCAGCTTGAATCACTATTCAGCCACCATATCCTTTGTAAAATGGTTATTAGAATCCCTGCTAACAGGATCTGTTATACTTCCAGCATTTAAAGGTACTCCAGTCGGAGCTCCACTATTACCCATGTGTGTATGATTTGCAAATATCTCTTCTACAAACTTCTTGGTCACTAATTGCTGCTCTTCGCCTTCCCCACCTAAAACCATGTTGCCCTCTACAACTAAATTCATATCGCCAGTACTATACATAGTCACCCCACCGGTTCCTATACTCAGGGTAAAATAGTCATCGGCTACAATATTAATAGCGTCATCGCCTTCAAGCACTTTTACAGACATGCCTCCAGCAAGACCACTGTACATAATATCTAGTTCGGCTCCATCAGGTACCATATGTTTGTATATGTGACGTCTAGGAGGAATTACTCCTGCATCAACTGCTCCGCCTCTAATATCAGTAATCTTTAAACCTTCCGACCACGCTCCCACCTTCTCTATAACTTTGTTTGCATATACTGGTGTCTCTTCGTCCGCATAAACAGGTAATGGTACCTGAGGCTCGCCGCGGGCATCACTATTACCCTCTTCCTCAAATTTATCAGAATACACTGCCAGGTACTGAGACACATCTTGTTCAGTCGAGGTCTCCCATTCTATACGACCCCCACGAGCTCTCCAATAAATATTTCTAAAGAACCCACGTATCTCTTGATTGGTTCTGCCAATCATAAGCCTGGCCCAAGAGTCTACAATAAAGTGAAAGGCCCCCATTATACTGGATTTAATTATCATACCAATCTTATTTATGTATAATAAATCACCAGTTTGTAAGCCTTCTTTAAAAGCCATACCGCCAGTTCCACCAGTAATTCTATTCACACCTACGTTATAACCCAGAATATAGGCCTGCTGCTGCTCTGTGATAAGAACAGTACAAGTATCGCCCACCTCAGGTGGTGCAAATAAGCCGCTCCCATCCTTACCGACGGGTACAGGGTTTAAATACTTGGCAGGTATAAAATATTCAGGGTTATTCTGGCGGCCTGGTTTACAAACATAAAACATCCAGGAAGCTGTGTCAATCGAGGCTATTTCCATTTCTTGTATATTATTCATGCCACTAGTATACTATTTTTTTTATTTATAATCAAGCAACAATCGGGTATAAGAATCTTGATTATAAGAAAGGTATTTAATAAAATTAAGGATTCAAGGAGCCTTATACATATGGAGACGGTAAAATTTTCTTTTATTGAGTCTCCCACTCTCCGTCAAAATACCGCAGAGCTTAGCTCTGCAGCGAAAAACGCAGTGATGCGTGAAACAAGCGGAAAATTCAATCCATTCCAAACAACCACCGTCAAGTGGTCTAAAGAAGAGATTGATAAGTTTGTTCACTCTCCTGTAGTGTTTTCGGGCCATGAATTCGAGGGTGGGAAACGAAATCGACAGTCATATCTACAAACAAACGTATTAATTATAGATATGGATGATGATATGACCCCAGGTCAGGCGCTTGATATTCTTAATAAAATACCAGGCTCCCCACTATATCATCTAAGCTATTCAAGCAACCACTCGCCCGGAAAAGTAGACAAGATGCACATCGTCATGCCTCTATCTGAGCCCTTCATCTCAATAGAAGAGCATGATTTATTAGCAGAGTGGGTTCTTTTAACTTTCGAAGCTTGTGACTCGAGCGTACGCACAGACGTTGCTCGAGGCATAATTAGGTCAAACCCAAAATTTATCTCACAAACAGTTTTTGGAGGTGTTTCTCCACTATCAAAAGAACATATACTAGATCAAGCTATTACTCAAAAGATCAAAGCAGAGATCCAGATCAATCAAGAGCTAGCGGCCAACAAAGAATTCAGCCTTGCACTCGAAAGCACGGTATATGACGAGGACAGACATCCGTTTACAATTAAGCAGTTAATGGAACGTCTAAAATCAGATGAATTCGTCCATAGGTCTTGGGAATATCAAAAAATACCTATTTTCTGTCCAGTATGTGGTTTCGATACACAAGTACGTTCAGAAAAGAACCCTAAGCTACTTGGGCAAAACGCATTTATACGTATAGGTAAAAATGGTGCACCCTATATTAATTGCAGATCATGTCAAGCCAGGGGCGAAGGTATTGATAAAAAGGGCTCATGGTTTCTGGAAGACGCGCAAAAAGCCAAGATCATCCAAAAACAAAATAATTTTATTATTTTTAAGGATACTATAACAGATAGATGGTATAAAGGGTTCGTATGTCCAAACCGCAAGCGGTTCGTATTCGATCCCTTAAAATCCCATGCATCCATCATCCACGCTTTCTGGGAACTCGGCAAAATAGAAAACATAGACCCTAAAAAGCTACCATCAGCAGTATTTAAGCTTGATTTCTCTAACCCTGCTCAAATTGATTTTGATAATTATATTGTTAATAGATATGTTCCTACAACTATACTCCAAAAAACAGATTTATGGGTATTGGACCAACCAGACAACTACGAACATCCGCTACCCAAAAACACATACAACCTGATAAAGCACCTATCAGGTGACGACGAAGAAATGACCCAACTTTTTATTGATTGGTTAGCTTATATTTATCAAAAACGGACTAAGACCTACACAGCTTTTCTATTTCAAGGAATTCAGGGCACAGGTAAAGACTTCATGCTTAAAAGAGTAATCAAGCCAATCTTTGGCGAATCATATTGCCAGGTCATTAACCAGGATAGATTAGCAAGTCAGTTCAATTCTATGTTCGAAGAAAATATCTTTCTAGTACTTAACGAAGTGCAGACAGACTTCTCCAGCACAGAAAACGCTAACAAGGTAGCAGCCTGCATGAAAATGGCAATATCGGACACAAGCGTAGCTGTTGAGGGCAAGGGCGTAGATCTAAGACATGGAGACAACAATGCCAACATCATAGCATTCTCAAACAAGCCAAATGCAGTAAAACTCGAGCAGGGCGACAGACGTTTCAACGTATGCCCTCGCCAAGAAGTAAAACTAAAATTTGCAGAATGGCTACCGGTACCTTACTTGGAAAACACTAATCCACCAGAAAAGGATCCAGAAAAATTCGAATCAATCATTCAAGCAGAACTCGAAGACTTTGCCAAGCATCTCGCGACCAGACAGTATAGACCAAACATCCACACCTATACTCACACAAACGAGGCCAAGCTCAACCTTATGTCCATCACCCAGACATATACCGAACAATTCTTTGAGCACGTCAAGCCGGGCGAAATCGACTGGGAATGGCTTGAAGATGCGTTAGCTGATTATCCATGGGATATTCCCAAAATGGCAGCTGCCGCCATTAACATGAGAAAAACACTTCCACCAGACGACGACTGGCACAAAGTACTATCAAAAACAGAAATGAAAGCTCTCTACGAAAATATTTGTAATAATGGTAAAGTTACAAATACTCCAAAGTTCAAAAACCTCTTAGTTCAACACGGACTCACATATGACAAGCAAGTAAGAATAAATGGATCCAGAGAGCGCCCAGTCACATTGATAAATGGGCCATCTCCAACAGATAATCACAAGTAATCACAAACAACCACAAACAACCACAAATAACCACAAACAACCTCTATAAAAGTTTTTGTGACAGTGATCCCATTACTAATCAAGGACTTAACCATTTTGGATCTATACAGAACTTGAGTTTTTGGTACAAAATGGGACTTTTTGGTACAAATAAAAGTTTTTGGTACAGATTTTGTGACAGCTATCTCCTTGCTAATCAACAACTTAACCCTATTTGTACCAAAAACTTTGACTTTCTCTAACTTTAGAGATTAAAAAATATAGTAGTATATATATAAAAATATATATAATAGGACTTAGCCGATTTCTGATTTTTTGTGACAGCTCGATCTTGTTAACAACCAACAACATAACCAAAAAAAGGTGTACCAAAAACTATGTTTACCAAATTTTCGACCCAAAAATTAGGCAATTTAGGCATCTTCAAAAATGAAGAAGTTTGTTCGTACGTATCAACTTCGGGCACACTAACAATCTACGACTTGCCCCTGATTGCCAACATTAACAACGTAGTTCAATACGCGTTGGACCTCCTCGATGACCCCGAATGGGAACTTGATATTTATAATTATTCGGAGACCATTTCTACGGAAACAGCAGTGTCATTTTCTTTTGACAGGACCCAAAATGAATACCACATTACATTATTTGATCAGTATGGGCAAAATTGTCCACTAGCCGCTGACACAGAAGAAGACTTTAGGGAGATACTACAGTGTTTGCTATCTGTATCATAAAAGACGGGGACAACAAAAATCCTAGATTATCTTACCCGCATTTACCATTAGAGCTAAAACCACACAAACTTGGTTTTATATTTGATGGTAAATTAGTAAAAGATGATACTACGGCAAAAATAAGCAGATCCCACATAACTCTTAGCAACGAGAGAAAAGAACATAAACTCCCATTAAAGTTCAAAGACAAAAATGTATCCTTAAGTATTCAAGTTTACGATACAGACAAACTAATTAAATTTTCTTATCAGGAGCTCTGCCACAAAAATAAAATACTGCATTCTTATAAAGCAACTGGGGTTATGGCTTCTTTTGATTATGTTCATAAAAACTTAAATAATAAAAATAAGTGGCGAAGCGTTGTAGGTCATAGTCTCTCAGAAATCCCAGCCGAGCTGTTTGGACAACCAGACCAGCCATCGATCTTTTTTGAACCAATCCCAAACAAAAAGAGGTTACCATGATGCGCTTATCAAACAAAGTAAGGAAAACAGTCCCGTATTCCGATTATTCGGAAGCGAACATCGTAATGCTGTACGACGACAACCGCCCCATTACTGCTGAGGAGGGCAAATACCAGCTTACCTCTATGATGATTCAGTTTCATTATGATAACTACCCCACTAAACCTTATTTGTTTAGATCTGAGCTGCCGGCCCAGATCATTATTGAGCCTGATAATAAAGTAACTGTGTCTATTAAAGATAAATCAACAACTAGTTTGGATCGTAGTCCTGAAGAGATTATTGAGAGGTTTTTTCCGGAGATCTTATCTAATTTAAGGATTGAGTTATGAGGCTGCCAAAACCAAATACACCAGTTATTGTTATAACTGCTAATAAATCTAATAAATCTAATAAACTAAAAGTCGAGCCTACGCTGGCTTACGTAACAAAAAAAGGACAGTGGGTTTATGATACTAGTATACTGGAGGCGTACACTAAAGAACAATTGCCGCCTGTATATGTAGAAAATCCGAACGTCACTGTCGTGAAATGGAGGTCATTGCCAACACCATGAATACTGCATATGAAATGATGATCACCAAAGCCCTTATGAACATTTATGATGCTGAAGATCTGGAAGGTGTCGACTTCAACATCAAGCACATGGCTGCATGGATGCTTGAGAGGGCTAATCGGGAGAAAGGCCCTAATCCTTTTGAGACTTATTCTCCAGACGACAAAGAGTTTAAGTATCTGGTAACGATGGCTTTGCTAGAAACAACCAGATTTAGTGATTTTGCTGCGTCTGTTTCTGAGTATTGGTTTCATGAGACTATCACACAGAAAACAGATGATGGGGAGATTTTTATTAAGATTCCTCAAAGAATGCTAGATACATTAGGGTGGAAAGAAGGGGACGACCTATCTATAGAGGTAGGACCTAATTCCGAGATAAAGGTTTCTAGAAGTGGAAAAGATAAGTTATAGAGAACTTAATGCCAAGCAGAAAGAGATCTATAACTTTCATAAGCTATCAGCCGCTCTAGCAGACTACGGCTTTAATAGTATTAAGCTCTCAGATGATTGGAATGGTGCAGACTTTATAGCCGTAAATATGGTAAAGGGCACAAGCATTAGGGTACAACTTAAAAGTAGGCTTACAGTGGCTAAAAAGTACCTTAATAGCGATTTGTATATAGCGTTCCCAATAAAAAAATTTTGGTATTTAGTTCCCCACGATACTTTAGTGTCTATGGTGAGAGAGCACACTAAGTGGACTAAGACTAAATCATGGAATCATGGGTGTGGAGGATATAGTTCAGGAAATCCAAACAAAAACCTGGTACAAGCTTTAGAGGAGTACAAATTATGACAAAATGTCAGACAAATGTCATACTCAAGAAAGTAGGACGTATAGAGCCCGGGACTATTACTGGGTACGGGCAGACTATTTTGGGTATTTATATGAACAGTATTGACGATCATGGCCAGGTCGGAATTGTTCAAAACTTTGACGATGAACCAATTTGGGTTGCAAATATTGGTATTAGGTTTGCTGAGGGGCTATATCCAGAAGAAGCAGTACGTAAGCTTCTTGGTGAGCTCAAAATCCCCTATAAGGAAATTAATTTTGAGTGAACATGTAAAAGTAAAATATTTACAAGGAGTATTTCCAAACAGGATACACAATACCTATGTCGGAATTAGTCCGCTAGATGGCTCTCCAAATATGGTAATTGTGGAATTTAGAAAAAATACCTCGTTACAACTTGCAGAGTTAGAGAAAGTTTTAAAAGAAGTTAATGGCCAGTCGATGGAGATAACCCATATTGATAATAGACTAGCCGCACTGATATTTTTATAGGAGAGGAAAATGAAGACAGCAAAATTTGTTGAAGCCATTTCCGCAAAAGCCGACCTATATGAGCTGAGTGAACCCATCTCATATACCTATCTTGATGGTGATAATAGAAGCACAGCCAAAACCAAGTATGTGGCAGTGAGTTGCGTGAATGTACCATTTTCAGGGCCGGAGACTTACATTTTTCCGGCTGACATGTCGGGGGAGATATTGAGCTACCTTGAGATTAACGGATCACTGAACGGATCACTGAGAGGAGAATTTAACACAAAGAAAGCCTTGCGTGGTTTAGGTTTCAAACTTGAGGAGACAAAATATGATTAAAGTTTTTCACTGTGAGATAATACTCACAGATGATTTTAAGCCGGAGTTGTGCCCTAGACATGCGTGCCATATGCACCCGTTTGGTGCGGTGACAGTGGCGATTGATATGGACACAAAGCATATCGGCGCAACCGTTGTGCATCCGGATGATCATTTCCAGCGAAAGGTTGGATGGCAAAAAGCAACAGGAAGGTGTAAGCAGGGGCTACCGTATTCGGGGCCAACATCTCTCACCAGACATGGGTTTATTTACCCAATCAAAGAGATGGTGTACGATTTTTTGAATTTCACTCTTAAACTAAATCTGGAGAAAGAACCATGAAGATTGATTGGGATGAGCTTGACGGACTCAACTGGGCGTGGATGACGGACTATGGTCTTTGGAAAGCCACAAAGAACAAGCCAGAGTTTATGGAAGGCCACGGGTTCTATGACCCAGAAGGGCCAGATGATACTGAATCAACGACCACGCAACGCATATCTATATGCTTGACGGTTGGAAGGAGAGTGTGGGGGCTACCGCCGAGTATCACCTTGCTCTATGGGCTGGTGCAGAAGTTATAGAGGAGTTACCATGATTGCATATATTATTATAGGTTTATTTATAGCATTATTGCATAACCTGTTATCTTTGAATAAAGAAGTCGACCCAGAAGATAGAGCCTTGGGTACAGTACTATCAGCACTTTTTTGGCCGGTGGTTATACTAGTCTTTATATATAGAGTTTTGGTAGGGTTTTTTAAAGCACTGGATAAAAATCACAATGAGTATTAAGGATAAAATAAAAATTAAACCCACATTAGCTGAATATATCATTATAGCAGTAGTATCAGCTTTAGTGATTTTAATGTTAAAGGGTAACTAACAAGGAGCCAATAATGCCAACTATTACAGTAACAGAAAATCAACTTCAGATAATCTCTCAAGCATGCGAACTTTTCAGTCGCATTGGTGTTGGGCAATGGTCTGAGATTGAGCAACATCTACCTCTTCGTGAAGGTCAAATGTTTATACCTTATGAAGAAAAGACTAAGATTGATGCAATTCTTACACCATATCTTGATGAGGCTAGAACACACAATTCATCGAATTCTTGGGATATTTATCAAGTTATTCGACATCGAACTTCGTGGATTAAGGCTCATAAGTTTGGTCTTGTAAATGAAGATGGTTCACGAAACTTGGATAAGATGTTAGAAGTGGATTATGATGAACCTGTTCACTTCGGTTCAGAACCGCTGGTTAAGATAGAAGAGGATTAACACCCTCATTGACTGACAAGGGGGTAGGCTTTTCGCCTGACTCCAACTAATCAAGAAAGGAAAGAAAAATGAAAAAGATCATTCAAGAAGTAAGTGGTGAAGGTCTAGAAAGCCTACTAGGCGAGCGCATTGCCGTCTGGTGCGAGTGCTACATTTACGCCGGTGTATTGGCGGGCGTAAATGAGCATGACATCTTACTCGATGACGCGAGTGTCGTGTATGAGACGGGTAAGCTCGATGAGTCGGGGTTCCGTGACGCGCAGAAGCTGCCGTGTCAGTGGTATGTCAGGACAGCGAAGATCGAGAGTTACGGGAGGATGAGCTGATGTCATTGGGCACAACGCAGTACAGAAACATGTCTTTGTACGTGTCTTTGTCTAGGTCGCGATACAAACAGGGGGCTGTGTCTGAGTCTGGGCCTGAATCACGGTCTGAATCTGGGTCTGGATTATGGTCTGTGACTGAGTCTGAGTCTGAATCATGGTCTGGATCATGGTCTGAATCATGGTCTGGGTCTGTGTCTCGGTCTCGGTCTGTGGCTGGGTCTCTGTCTGGGTCTCGGTCTCTGTCTGGGTCTCGGTCTGGGTCTGGGTAGCATGAGGAATGAGGCACAGAATCAAATAATGTAATACGAGGAGGATGAACTGATGTCATTGGGTACGGCGTGGAATAAATACAGGTCATCTTGGTCTGGGTCTTGGTCTATGTTACGGTCTCGATCATGGTCTTGGTTTCGGTCTCAATCTGGGTCTGGGTCTGGGTCTGTGTATCGGTCTCGGTCTGGTTACAATGAAAGCTACGGAAGGATGAGCTAATAATGTCACTCGGTACTGCACGGCATAAACATATGTCTCGGTCTCTATCTCGGTCTCTATCTCGGTCTCGGTCTGGATCTGGATCTGGGTATTGGTATCCATCTTTGTCTCTATCTCAGTCTGGATGTCGGTATCAGTCTCTGTCTGGATCATGGTCTCGGTCTCTTTCTCGATCTGGATCATGGTCATGGCGCAAGTCTCGGTCTCGAAAAAATGGGAGGATGTCATGAGCTTAGGCGGTGGCTATAAAAAACAACAGTTTAGGTCTAAGTCTGGGTCTTTGCCTGCGGATTGGTCTTGGTCTGGTTCTAAATCTGTGTCTTGGTCTAAGTCTGGGGGTTTGATTTGGCCTTGGTCTGGACCAGGGTCTTGGTCTGGATCTGGAACTAGGTCTTAGGTTAGACTTGAGCCTTGACTAAAAGAAAAACTAAGGAGACTTAAAGATGGCAACACGATCAACAGTTGGAATCGAAAAAAAGGGTAAGTTTTTTGCAATTTATGTCCATTCTGATGGTCATCCAAGTTTTATGCTTAAAAATTTACCTAACAAAACGCAAAATGTGTTAAATCTGATTTTTAGTGGTGATGGCTCAATCATTGATAACGGCAAGGTTGTTAAGAACACTAAATCTTATGATGACAAGCCAAGTGTATACCATTCAAAGTATAGTTGGCTATCTGATATGAAGAAAATGGGATGTGAATACTATTATTTTTGGTTTAAAGCATGTAATCAATGGGAATACGGCTGCATGTAAAAGAAAAAACTAAGGAGAATTATATGAGAGACTTTCTTTATAAGGGACTATGTGGTAATCAGTGATTATGGTTTCATATTTTAGCAGCAGCAATAGGTGTTCAGCTTATGATTGGATGGGGACTAACTGTTGGGGCTATACTAATTATAGTAACTTTTTTAACAGTTGGTTGGGAAATAGTTGAGTTGGGTTTGGAAGCATACAAGATAGGTGATGATGCTTTTACAGCCATTGAAACTATTTATGGATCCAAATGGAATTAGTTGATGGACACTTTAGGAGACATTTTTGGAGCTTTTGCAATAGCAGCAATTCTTGAAAAGGAAGAGTAAAACATTATGATAAAAGGAAACTTAAGACCCTATGAATTTTTCGAAACTAAAGGCATTGGTGAATCGGCTTTGGAGATCCATGCGGGGTCATATCATATGGCCCTCAACAGTGCTGGTATTTCTGACTATAACATACTCACTTATAGTAGTGTCCTTCCTAAAGATGCTATTCTCGTAGACAGGACAAAACTTGAACTCATGCCACCTATGCCATTTGGTTCAGAGCTAAAGTGTATCATGGGTGTCTGTAATGCTGAAGAGAGTGAGCAATGTTCGGCGGGTGTTGTGTATGGTTGGCTCTATGATGGTGATGAAAAAATTGGTGGTCTAGCTTGCGAAGTTTCTGGAAATTACCCTGAAGATGAATTACTATATAGGCTAGAACAAGTCATTAGAGAACTTCATATTGCAACTTATAGTCAGTATAGTCTAGAGTATCTTAAATATATCACCAGTTGTTTTGTGCCACAAAAGAGATACGGCACAGCACTAGCAGCTCTTTGTTTTGTCAGCTATAAGGAGAATTAAGATGGAAGATAGAAACTTTGAATTAAGTCCTCTAAATTCACGAGAATTCTCTATGATGTTAATGGGTGTATCTGATGAGATGCTGAAACACTACCGTATACTCATAGATAATGAATTGAGCAGCAGAAATGGAAAAGAAGATGAAGTGGATGAAGCGAATTAAAGCACAGATGAGAAAAGATCCTAGAGAAAGTATGAGGGATTATGACAATTTTGTCTATGTTGTTTTAGAAACAACAAATCCTAAACGGATCAGTCCAGGTGAGATTTTGGATACTAGTAGGATGCGTCAACTTTCAAAGCACGGGTATCGGATTAAACTATTGCCATTGGAGGGATCTCATGAAAGCTAAACTTGAGTTTGATTTGCCTGAAGATGAATATGCTTTTAAGATTGCTTCATCTGCACAAGAAATGAAAGATGCTATTTTTAACTTCGATGAGTATCTTAGAAGTGTAGAAAAACATAGGGATCATGGCAATGAAGCAGGCAAGTTGATCCAAGAAATCAGAGAAGAGTTTTATGAAGCTCTTGGACGATGGGTAAACGATTAAGAGGAGTATACAAATGAACACGTTCAGAAATTTCGTAGCAAAAATCAAGCAACCATTTCTGTTTGTCCTAAACCTATGGGCTTTCCGTAAGGTTCTGTGGAAGTGGAGATGGTGGGACTATCGATATAATCTAAACCTTTTCGCGCAAGGTCTACGACTTCAACATAAGGGTATGTTCGAAAACTCTATGGAGGTTTGGGAGACTCGCAAGAAGAAGTTGGAAAAGATGGGTGAAGCTATCGAGATCCTCGATAGACTTGACACAAATTGGCACGTTGAAGAAGCCCAAAGACAGTTGGGTAAGAAGATCATTTATCGTGATTGGGGTTTTGAAGAAGTAGATCCAGATGAACCTGTGACAGGAAAGACAATTGAGACAGTGATTGATGATCCAACACTTGATGAAAAACACTTCAAGGTTGTTGATAATCTCACAGAAGAAGAGGCACGGATTAACAGAGAGATTTATGACTTATCTTATGAACTAGAAGACAGAGACTGGAGACAGTTGTGGATTGGTATTATCTGTGGCGGTCCAAATCTTCATGATGATAAGTTTGATGGATCTAATATGAAAACATGGTGGGACTAGACATGAAACACTTCAATCAGTCAAAGAAAAACTTGGTGACTATGTGCGATCCACCTGAAGGCTGGAAGTACGGGTTTCCAAAGCCCATGCCTGATAATGTAGAGAACTTTGAAGAGTGGCTCCGAAGTGAAGGTTATCCAGTTGATGAATATCGTGATGTTCTTGATAGAGGATGTCGATTTTGGGTAAAAGAAAATGCAGACGTGGAATAAATTATAGTGAATTAAATATGATAACCGTGATAATAAACTTAGTTACGATAGCGGGTATTTTGTTAGTAAATAATCATTGGACAAAATCAAGTCCTTACGAAGATCTTGGTTGGGTTGCAGTAGATACTGTTTTTGTTAATGATGAGTTATTTCAGATTAGATTTGAGAAAGAATTCAATGATCCTGTCTTAGAATGGGTTCAGATGGATAATGATCAAATAAAGTTTAGATGGACAGATTAGAAGGGGTTACTTATGAGTGCAACGAAGAAAATGTCAATGAAGTTCACTAAATTCGAACTTGTTATGCTTACCCGCAGTCTTCAGCATTTCCTTTCAGAGGATCTTCCTTTGGAAGTTGAAATGGACTACAAGGAGTTGTTGAACCGTATCAATAATACCAAGAATTCTTTTGAAAAGGAGTAAGAAAATGAAGATCGACTGGGAGATGCATGAAGGCTTCGAGTTTGCAGCGATGAGTGAATGCGGAGACTGGATGCTATATCGGGAGAAGCCTGATTTCTGTGAGTATCATGGGTGGAAAGTTTCTGAAGGGCAGGATGACTACGATGATTGCGAGCTTATCTTTAATGATGATGAGGATGTAAGGACTCGCAATTATAAGTATGCGTATGACTACAAGAATACACTCGTGGAGTATCCAAACCAACCAGACAGTCCTAAAGATGTTGTCTATATTTCAGGCCCGATGACTGGCTACACACGCTACAACGCTGATGCATTCTATAAGGCAGAGGAAGAGTTGAAAGCGGCTGGGTATGGTGTCATTAACCCAGTAAGGATTGATGAGGAGTTTGGGTTTGATCCAGATAGTAGTGCAGAACTCACTGATGGATTTAAGCAGAGAGTGCGTAGTCGTAATATTGAGCTTCTTAATACCCATGCAACTCATATTTATATGCTTGCTGGATGGACTGAGAGTAGGGATGCTACTGCTGAATACCACTTCGCCTTATGGGCAGGGATTAAACCGCTGTATGGTTAGTTATCAACCAATGGAGACGAGGAATGAACAAAGAACTAATTGAAAAGATCATCAAAGAGAAGTTCAATTTTGAGACTGATTATGGAACTAAGACATTTGTCGAAGAGGTTGTGGTTGATGACGATAAGAGTTTTGCTGAGATGATATCAATTGAAGTGAAGTTTAAGCGTCTGCTTTTTATTGAGGTCGAAAAAATCAATGAACTTTCTAAGTCATTGTCGGCCTCTAAAACTCAAGTATTTGCAGGACAAGATGAACATATTTGGGTGATGTTTTGGGTTCACCCAAGCAATTCAATAACAGGGTCCTAAAAAGATGATTCACAGCGTTACGGAAGAAATGAAGCTAGCTGGAAACGCCATGGCAGCTGATCTCATGTCAGCAACCATAGCAAAGAGCTTTTCGGAAAATTGGGCAGAGTTTATCGCTGAGTATCGAGGTAAGAACATCGATCTCATTGAGGCGTATGTTGCCGAAGAACTAGATTCCGTCACTGCGATATACCTTGCGATGGAACGAGAAAAAAAATAAAAGGAGATTAATTATGTCATTTTGGGGAACTGAATGGTACTACTGTGCCGATTGCGAGAGCATATCAGTAAAAGACGCGGTACCGTATGATGATGGGTGTGAATGTTCGTATTGCGATAAGGGTATGGAACTTATCGGTATTATAGATGAAACTAACGGCGCCCCGTACGTAATGGGTTTTTGGTTGGAACAGGCAGCCGAGGCTGTAACTGAGGTATGTAGCTGCTGTGGGAATGAAAGACAAATCATCCCACCAAAGTATAAAGTACATAAACTGCCTGAGGCAAAATTCTGGTACTCCGCAACAGCAGACCCATTGGCCTTCATTCCTAATGCAACGCAAATTCATACCCATGGGGAGGATAATCAGTGAGCATTTATTATTTGGTAATAGGTCACTGGTACGATACCAGTGACCTTTTTTAAAGGAGTGTTAATGCAGACTTATAATATTTTTAGTTTTGATAACAAGCCTACACTTACATTTGACGACGTGCAGATTGTACCGTGTGACGAGCCTTGTACCATTGAGCATAGAGCTGATTGTGATATTTCTTCGGATCTGGTGCGCAGAGATCTGAGGATAGCCAATCCGCTTATTGCTAGCCCCATGGACTCAGTATGTGGTGTTGAGATGTGCATAGAAATGTCTAAGAATGGGGGTATAGGTGTTCTTCATAGATTTAATAAGTCTATCGATGAGCACAAAGCGGAAATAGTTGAGATCAGTAAGCATACTGATATTATTGCTTCCGCAATCGGCGTAACCGGTGACTATTTGGAGAGGGCTCAAGAACTTGTCAGTGCCGGATGTACTACGCTTTTCTTAGATACTGCACATGGTAACCATGTTAATACACAGCGAGCCATGAGTAGCATCAAGAAAAGTATGAATGTTAATCTGGTTCCTGGAAACGTAGCTCATCAGGCCGCAGTAAAGAACCTTATTGATTGGGGCGCTGACGCAATTAGGGTTGGTATTGGCGGCGGGTCCGTGTGTACTACCAGGAGGGAAACAGGTGTAGGCGTTCCCATGGTAAGCTCAATTATAGACGTATGTCTAGTGGCTTCTGCACACGATATCCCGGTCATTGCAGATGGCGGTATACGTAGTGCTGGTGACGTCGCTAAAGCGATTGCTTGCGGGGCTGATACGGTGATGATTGGTTCTATGTTTGCTGGCACGCAGGAAAGTCCTGGAGATGTTTACCAAGATGAGAAGATGTATATGTACA
>Ga0208019_1000418_pt1 | contig 22957 bp, 23 predicted proteins | sample CB_VirMetaG_5_FD_184540 | JGI IMG/M metagenome (GOLD analysis project Ga0208019, IMG submission 184540) | Freshwater to marine saline gradient viral communities from Chesapeake Bay - CB_1508_1D Viral MetaG (SPAdes) (version 4) | ecosystem: Environmental > Aquatic > Marine > Coastal | place: USA...
CTTTCATTAAAACGAGTGCGAAGTTCGCACGCTTCTTTAAAAGAGGGGTTGCTTTATATTCTCTCTTAAACATCTTAAACATTTTGCCTGTTTCTGTTCCAGCAATCTTTTTCAATTTACTTTCTGTTAGTTTCTCTTCAGGTTTCAATTTCATTTGTTTTCTCATAGCTCCTTCTTTAAATTTAACTTTCTCGCCATCAAGTTCAATTGTTTCGTATGCCATTTTTATTTATATATATTTATTTATTCAAAAACTTTTTAATACTCGACCTTGCGTGGCAAATGTTTAAAAAGAGTAAGACGTGGCACGTCACCGCCAGGCGCGTTGATATTAACCTGGAGTAACTTGTTGCTGTTAGTCATAGGGAGAGGCGTACCGAAAAACTGCGACTGACTATCACCGCCGAAAGCAGCAGCATAAATCTGTTCGTCTTTTGTCGACTCGCCTTGATTAAATCGCAAGTTCTTCAACTCCATACCCATACCATCAAGCAGAGAAGCGGTGCGGTCATAATACAAAGGAGTATCAACAACCACATCGCGGTCAGTCAAATCAACTTGGTTCAAACGAAGACGATACGAATCAAAGTCATCATTCTGCGAAATCAAATCGTTATCAGGATTAGGCAACAAGCAAATAACCGCGTCGGCATCTGGCTCGAGAACATACTGGCGCTGGAAGTCCTCAACACCAGTAGGGCCAACGTCCTCCTCTGTCGAGAATGTAGAATAAAGAAGGACACCGCTATCGCTTTCAGGCATACTTGTGTATCGCTTCATCACGACCTCGGCGTTCTGGTAGCGGACATTAACAGCGGCCGGAAGAACGACAGCGCTCACCGTGATGTTATCGCACTTGTTGCCAGTGAGGGGAATGTCACCAAGCGAAGGAGTAAAGTCAAGAGTCATCTTTCCAGTATCGCTATCGTAAGAGATAGCAGTTATTTGGGCTTCCTTATCAGTGACATTCAAGTCTCCATTACTGCTTGTGATAGTAATACGCTGTCCGACAAAATAAGGAGACTCATCAATCGAACGCATACCGCGGAACTGCTTGCCATCTTCACGAGCAGGAGAGGCGAGGTTCATAGTGGTGATGCTTGTGACTGCCTGAGTGTCGACAGTTGATGTAATAGTCTCAAAGCAAGCTGCGGTAGAGTCGCCATCCACATAATCAGTATCATACGAGCATTCGCCTTTAAAGACGCCGTCGAGGTTCATCTCAAGACGGATATGGAGCTGACCGAGTTTGCGGCCATCGTAGACAGTCGCGTTGCAGAAGTCCATCAAGTCGCCAAGGCGAATCATAATAGGGGTCTGGACATTCTTCGAAGACTCAGTGCCGAGTTTGTTAATTTCCTGAAACATAGCCAATTTTTTTTCACCGATGGCATCAGCCATAGAGTTAGCGCTCATAAAGGCATCCGCCTTGTTTTCGCGCATCGACTTAGTGACCGAGTCAAGAGCCTGTCTCAACTCATCGACACGACGAATGTTTTCCATCTGGCCACGAGCGCTGGTTTCAATCATACAATTCTTAACAAAAGCGCTATTCAAAAAATGCATCTTGCCAGATGCCGTCGTGTCATTAACACAAACAAGATTAATAGGGTAAATACCCTGAACGCCTAAATCGGTCGTGTCTGTTCCTTCTGCTTCAGTGTAGATTTGGATAAAACTATCACGCAAATTATACACATCAGCTGGAATATAAAAATCAATGATGTTCTGCTGCTGGTTGAATGGACCACCTTGCGACGAAACAAACTTAACGTATTCGCTTCCGGACATATTATAAATTATAGTTCTAAAAAAATATTAATAAAAATAATTATTTAATATTTTTCAACTTCTCTCTTTTATTTAGATTCCATAAGTTACAGAAGGATTTATAGGTCGTCTATATGTTGGCAACTGAGGTTTTTTTATGCCTTCCAAGCCGCCGACTAATGTGCCGACACCAAGACCAATAGATAAGAGGTCTCCAATAATATCCTCTGGTCCTCCAGTTTCTGCCTCAGTTTCTCCAGCGGTAGCCAGTGCTTTCTCAACGACATTTGCCGTATCTTTTCCTGCTGATTGTGAAACATCTGCCCCTGCCTTACTCGCAATATTACTTGCCGTACTACCGACATCTCCACCTTCTCTTTGTGCGGCAGTTGATAAAGCGGATTTAACAAGTGCGCCTGTGGCCTGTGGTGCTGCTCCCTCGCCGATCGCCCTTCCGGCTCTACTGGCTCTTTGCGCGACCGTTCCTTTTTCTGTGGCGGCTACAATAGCACCTGGGATAATTCCGGCAGCTCCTGCCACTGCTTCACCTGCGCCTAATGCCGAAGCGGCCTCTTGCGCTGCTGCTCCTGATAATACTTCACCAGCAGATGCCGCCCTCTGTTCAGCTGTTTGTCCTGGAGTAGCTGCCGCTAATGCTGCGCCGACTGCTCCAGCACCAACACTTGCCCCCTCATCTGTAAGTGGCGCATCTGGTTTCTCTTGAGAAAGTATTGGAGTTTTTTCGACATTTTCCGGTGCTGCCACGTTTGTTTCTATTGGAGCAAAACTTCCCTTACCTCTTTCTAAAAACTTTAATTGTTGATTTACAAATCCTTTTTCTGTTTGTTGAAGTGGCCCTGTTCCTAAAGCGCCGCGACCCTCCAGAGATGTGAGACCGACTGCTGTTCCTCGTTGTTTTAATTCTTCTATATCTGGAAGTAAAGAGAGAGAAGCGGAACGAGCGCCTTCGAGTGGGTCGCTAAGAGTTCGCGCACCCTTAGTCGTTTCATATTCGCTTAATTGTTTCGCAAGTTGTGCGCTTGCTTGTTTGTTTGCCGCTTCTTTCGTATACTGATCACGCAGTGCTTTCGCTTGAGGATTGTCAAATACACTTATTTCGAATGGGTTGAGTGTCTCTATCTTATAGTCTTTTGTTTGTGGTACTTTCGTCTGTTCAATAGTTGGCGGAGCAACGCGTCCATATGTCCGCTGCGCCCTTTTGCTTAATCGGTCGCTTTCACTTTCAAGTGTTTTCATTCCGCTTATATCTCCAGCCGCCGCCTCCTTGGCTGCGCGTCGTGCTTCGCGCAATGCCTGTTTTTGATTAGCGACATTCATACTGCCTCGTTTCCCTGGTGTCCATTCCTCTGGTAAGTCTACAGAACTGAGACCATCATTGCGTACAGATAAAGTTGAAGAAACTTTTTTCTTTACATCACTAGGCAGAGCAAAAGTTTCGAACGGATCAGCAATCTCGATCTTCACTGGTGCTTTCGTTATAGCGTGTCGCGCGGATACATTAGCATCGAGCAACTTGCCTTTATTAACATTTGCATTTCGCGCAATGGCCGCGAGGTCTCTATCAGCATCGCCATATTTTACTTTAAGTGTATCAGCTAACCCCTCGCGCGCAGTGCCGACAATATCACGCGCAGCTCTGCCTGCGTTGCCCTTGGTCTCGCTCAATCCTGAAAATCCAGCGCGTGCAACGGCTAAATAATTATTGCGTGCTTTTTGAAAATCCTCGTCTGCCTTTGCTGCTGCCTCTAATGCTTCCGGTGTACCTGAATTAGCTGCCGCGGCTTTTAATCGGTCTGCCTCGGCCAGTGCTGCCTTTGCTGCTTTTCGCGCAGCTCTTCTCGCAGCCTTATAATCGAGTGATTGTTTTGATGAGTTTTTAGAAAGTGGCAAACTGCCTATGTCTGTCAATTCCGTATCACCCAACGCCTGTGCTAATCCGCTATGAACAGATTTAAGCGCCGAGTCGACTGACCCTTTGCCTCCTGCTAAAATATTGCCTCCTTCCTGCAAAAGATTCGTCGGCACATTGCTTTTTTTTCCAAGTTCTTCAAATGCAGCTTTCAAACCTTGTTTTGCTAAGCGACTAACATTTATTTTACCTTTTGCCAAATCTTCAAGCGTCTCATCGCTTAATCCGTATTTCTGCGCGTATTCCGCAAAACGCTCCGGAGTAATCCCCATTTTTTGTGCAACTGTTTGGCTGCCTTTTCCAATTAGTTTTTTAGCAGCTTTGAATATTTCCGCTGACGCTCCGTGCAAACCTTGGTCGAGAAGTGGTGCTGCTATCGCTCCTGTTGAACTCAATAATCTTTCATTATATTCTTGTCGCTCATTGTTTTCCTTTTGTAATTCTTTGGGGTCTTTTACGCGCCCTAACGCACCAAAGAAATCATTGACTGACGAATTGTATTCGTTTTGGTCAAAAGCACTAAACGAACTTTCTCGTGGCATTATATCATATTTACAGAAAGTTTTTTTTGTAAATATAATTTATACTTATTATGCCAAAGATTTATCGAATGAAGGATATGACTGATAACTTCACAAAAAAGAAAGCGCCTCTTTTTGACTTGCCGTTTCGTCTCCTTTTAGTTGGAAAAAGTGGAATGGGTAAAACCAGTATAATTGGAAATATGCTTTTACGAAATGATATGTATCGCAAGGATTTCGAACCGGAAAACATTTTTATATTTAGTGGTTCTCTCGATGGTGATATGAAATTAAAAACATTAATTAAAGAGCTTGAAATCCCAAAAGAAAATCTTTTTGATAGTTATGACGAAACCGGATTGGAAGCAGTCTATGACACTATTGTGGATAGATTCAATGAGGCACTCGATGAAAAAGAAAGACCCCAGCAGAGCCTCGTTATACTCGATGATTTATCATTTACTGGTTCTATGGCAAGCGCAGTGAAAAAGAATGACCAGCTTCATCGTCTCTTTTGCAACGGAAGAAAATATTTAATATCAACCCTTGTGACGGCACAGAAATATTCACAAATCTCAACAGTCGCACGAGAAAATGCGACAGGTATTATTGCCGGACAAATGTCGAATAAGCAATTGGATTTACTTGAGGCCGATGTCAATTTTCTTAAAAATAAAAAAGAGTTTTATACAATGTTTCGAGACCATACACCAAGCAAACACGATTTTATTGTCATTAATTTCTCTGTTCCTTCTCTCTATCAAACAAATGAGTTCAAAGAAATAGAGCATGACGGTGTCAATATAACTGATAAAAAACTCAAAAAGAGAACTTGATTTTTATTATATTTTTGCTTGTCATTTATATAAATATAATAAAAAAATTAATAGTTTTTAATTTACTTGTATCTACCTGATTGGGCTGATACATCCGTAGAAAGTGAAGCGTCCTTATTAACAATTCTCAATCTCATATAACGATTAGCATGACCGAAGTTCAAACCATTACCACTGGAAATAAATGATTTGGCTTCTGTAGTTGAAACTGATGTTCCTGAAGCGGATACATACCAGTTAGTTCCGTCAGGGGAAGACTGAGGTTCGATACTAATAGACACAGAAGTATTTGAATTATCTACGAAAAACGTAACATCATCTAGCTCGTGTGACACGCCTTGACCGAGGTCGAGGGTATTAGTCGTTATATCACTTCCAGCGGTTAAAGTGGTAGTTGATAAAAGTGTTTCCGTATCCCACGAGTGTTCTACTTCCATAATAAGATTTCCAGTATTGCTTGTTTTTACTTCGTGCGTAGTTCCGCCGTTGTCTGTGCCGACTAAAAGAGAGCGGACATCACCATTGTCATTTGTGGCGATCGTGCGAAGGTTAGTGCCGTCATTAGTACCACACGCCATAACAATTTGCGCCGATGTTGTGCCGTCACTGCCGACCACCACCGATTTTGCAAGTTTGCCGTCAATACTTGCGGTGCTGTTATCAATATTATTAAGGCTGGTGTTTGCGGTCTGCTGTTCCGCTTTTGTGGCTAAACCACTATTAACGGCAACATCTGGATCCATGTCGTCAACCTTGACAAGCAAGTCTTGCCCATTAGCACGGAGAGCATCATAGTTGCCTCCTGCGTCACCGACCATAATCTGGACTGGAATCGCTTTCGTGCGGTTCAATGCTGGGGTTTGCCCTTCTAAAAGACTAATCATAGTGTCTTGCTTCGCCGATGTTGCGACTTTTGTATCAATATTATTAAGGCTGGTGTTTGCGGTCTGCTGTTCCGCTTTTGTGGCTAAACCACTATTAACCGCTACATCAGGGTTCATATCATCAACCATAACTAAAAGGTCTTGCCCATTAGCACGGAGAGCATCATAACTCCCTCCTGCGTCGCCGACCATTATTTGCACAGGTATCGCTTTGGGTCGGTTCAATGCTGGGGTTTGCCCTTCTAAAAGACTAATCATATCGTCTTGCTTCGCTTCGGTTGACAAACCTGAGCCTGTAATATCTTCGACATCTACTTTCATACGCTTGTCATCATTGACGCAAGATGCTAAAGTTTTCAATTCATTCAATTGTCTCGCTCTTACGAGTTTGTCATTATGACTTCTTACATGTGAACGCGGTAAATTGCTGTAATCACTCATTTATATATAATTCGATAAAAAACTCATTCAAAAAAAAATCAAAACATAAATAAAAATGGTTTATAGAGCAGATGAGCGAAAAGGAATGTGTCCTTGTATGACTAAAAAATATATGAGCAACAAAGGTTTAGACAAACAATTATCAAAACAATTCGGCAAAGAAGAGAGAAAACCAAAAAAGAAAACAATAAAACAACTTTTTATTTTAAAATCTAAATAATGATATATATAATGACATCGAATATAATTCGCATAACTACCGAAGACGACGATTCGCGGTTTGATGGGCAACTCAATGCTGACTTAGTACTTAAGCCTGGCGCACAAATTGCTTTGAAATCCTTATATATTGAAAAGGAAAATGACCTTATCAATATTCGCACAGACCAAAATAAAATCACTTACTCTTATAATAATAATAAAGTCGTCGCAACTTTAGCAAATAATGTATATGATAATAACACATTTCAAGTTCTTTTAGACGATATTCAGAGCAAATTAAATAACAATATTAATTATGATCCAACTACTTACACAAGCACCTCTGCTTTACAGCTCGGAATGGATTTTCAGGCAGCCCTTAATGATGACTTAAAAGTTCAAATAGAAATGGGTAAGGCAAACATCGGCCCACAAGTTAATCTTTTTCAAGCTGGTGCGAATGATGATATTGTAACTGCTGAAGAAAGTGGTGCTGGACCTGATGGTGTGACGAGCGACGTGTGGTATGTTGACCCAGTAATCACGGACAGCCTCGGACGCGTTATGAAAATTGATGAGCGTATCCCTAATGGTATCGGTTATTTAGAGGCGATGTTGTGGAAAGTCGCTCACGATCCTTTGCCAAATCCAAATGAAAACTCATTTTTATTGTGTTTTAGTGATATTGAATTATCTTCGGCAACCCCTGAAGAAATTGCATCAAACTTACAGGATTATATTCATAGTGCTGTGGGAATTACTACAACCGCCACAGATTATGAAATTATAAAAGTTGACAATACTGGCAACTATGTTTCTGTTGAAACTATTAACACGCCTATCACAGAGGGGCAAAATGGAAATCAGCGCATACGACTTCTTCGAAATGGAAATAAAACACAAGTTGTATATAAAGACCCTGTCACGAACGATGTTGTTATTGATAATATTCGGTCTGTTGATGATAATCGTAAACTTTATCCTTTTGTCGTTTTTTTTACAAATAAAAATTATATAAAATTGGCACAGGTTCAGTGTTCTATTTCTCATTTCTCTGGTGAAATCAATACACCAAGTGTTGCTCTTGAAAAACCTGTCGTCAGTGAGGAAGTGCGTCCTTTTCAATCTACATATACACCTCCTAAAGGTTGGGAGTCGTCGAGTGGTTGGGTTGATATACCTATATATAGACCTACCGATAATTCTCTCGAGTTTCAAAATATTACTTTAGCTAGATTTTTAGGATATAATACAACACGACACCCTCGTGCCGGCACTGTTCGCAATCTTAATTTCTCAGCTCCGGCACAAGTCGCTTTCGGTCCACGCATTGCCGTTGATGAGTTGATTGTTTTATGTGAAAACTTAGAATTGAACTCTTATGATACTTTCGTTTCGCAGCGTAAAAATATTTTAGATATTGTCGGCGTCGATACAACCAACGAAGGTAAAGTAATTTACAACGCTGACTTTCCAAACTTTATATCAATACGCAATAAAGACCCAATCATTCTACGCAATTTGAAGTTTCGAATTGTGGAGAAAGATTATTCGGTTATGAAGCTATTAGGTCAGGCAGCTATTGTTATTTTAGTTAAAAGCCCTGAAGAATAAAAAATATATATACTTGTCTAAACCATTAAATCAAATATTTCTTCAATCAATTTTTCAGGTATTCTATATTTTTTTAATTTATTATTACTATTAGTAATGTTACAAATTGTATTTTCATAATTTATTTCTGTGACCTTTTCATAATCTTTATATTTTTCTCTCAATTTTTTAGTGTTAAGTCTTATTAATTTACCATTATCTATTATTGGATCTCTTGATCCTAAATTACTTCTATGAAACTTTTGATTATTAAATATAACTATATTATTACAGTCGCACTTACAAGTTTGAGGTTTGAAATCTTTAACATTAGTCCAAAACCTCGTCCTTTTTTGATAACCCCAATTAGAATACTTACAATAATCAACATCATAAAAAGTATTATAATTAGGATATTCATCCTTAATATAATTTTTCATTGAGCCTGTTTGTGGGTTTTCGATAAGCCAATATTTCGGCTTGAAATATTCAATTATTTCAATAACTTTATCAACCATAGGCTTTCCATATTTTTCAATATCATTATCAAGGTGTTTTTGTGTGACAAGTTCCGTTTTATTTCCTGTAATAGACGGAGAAGCTCGTCCAATCCACGATTTTCGCAAGTTGCTCCAAAAAGTACAAACTGGACTTGCTGTAATAATATCAAAATGTCCTGGTTCATATATTTTGTAATTCCAAGTCATAATATCCGCCTTAATATGTGTGGGGCTAATATAGTCACTAAAGGGACATTTTGCTGATAAATCTCTGTCTAATGAAATCACTTCAAATCTTTTTTTTTCTGCTACTTTGCCGAAACTATGAGTTCCACTAAATAACTCTAAAAGTTTTTTTGTCATTTTTTTATTAAAGAGAGAAAAATTAACTATTATTAATTCTGTTTTTTGCCTTCTCAAATATTTCTTTATCTTTTTCAACACCAATAAATTTTCTATTTAAATTTTTACAAGCTACACCACAAGTTCCTGAACCCATGCAAAAATCCATAACCGTATCATTTTCATTTGAATAAGTTTTTATTAACCATTCCAATAAATCAACTGGTTTTTGAGTTCGGTGAATAGTCTTATGTGGGTTATTATATTCTAAAATAGTATTTTCAATATCTATTATTGAGGTTGGGTGTCTATTTGTTGTATCTTTTGTAGCAGTTCTTTTATAATTATCTTTTATATAAACACCTTCACCTTCTATTCTATCTTTACTTTTATAAGGTTTGCCTTCTGTTTTCTGTGGGTTATATGTTCCTTGCTTATCTTTAAAAATATAAATATTTTCATGTTGCCTCAAAGGCATTTTATTGGCTGATAAAAAACCCACCTTTCTTGACTTCTTCCATATTAAATCATATCTAAACCATTTAGGATTTGATTCAATCAAAGCAAATCCGAATTTAGTATTACAAAAATGAATTATGGTTGCGTTAGGTTTCATTACTCTTTTTATTTCTTCCCACATCTTTTTTAAATCTATAGGTGTATCCCAAGCACAAGCCGTGCAATTACCAAACTTTTTATTAGCATAAGGTAAATCTAAAACAAATAAATCAACTGATTTATCTTGTATTTTAGGAAAAATATTGAAACAGTCCTCGTTATATAAATTCATTTATATAAAGAGAGAGAAAATAATTTTTAAACTTTCTTTTTTCTCTCTATATAAAAAATGGCGGATAACGAGAATATAATTTTTGACATACCAGCGGAAAATGAGAAAGATGAACCCATCGAAGAGGTCAAGGTGGAAGAAGAACCAAAGGCAAAAAAAACGCCTAAAAAAACTACAGAGATGAACGCCGAGCGTAAAGCAAAGCTCCTTGAGCAGTTGGCACGAGGTCGCGAAACAGCCAGAAAAAACCGCGAAGCGAAAAAGTCTAAATCTAGCAAACCAGACTCAAAAGAGTCGTCGCCTTTAGCAAAAAAAACTCCTGAAAAAATGGAAAATAAAAAAGTAAATAATGATGCACAAGATTTAGCCAGGGAGTTGCGCGAACTAAAAGAAGAAATGCGTGAATTAAATAAAATGAAACGAGCAAAGCGTGAAGCGTCTAAAAAAAAGGAGGAAAAAGTTGAAGCTACGCCTGCGCCTTCGCCAGAGCCTGTGGTACAGCACAGTGCGGTAGAACAAAAACCCCAGCCACAATACAAAAAAATCCTCGATTGTAGAACTGGCAGATATATTTATGTTGCTGTATAATACAATGCGTTTTCGTATAAAAAACTGCTTGACTGGTATGAGAACCCTTGTCAAATCCATGGCGTGCTGTAACTCATCGTGTTGTAGACAAACTATAAATATGCTTGATGACGAGACTATAGATAAGATAGACAAACTTCAAACTCAAGTGGAAAATATGATTGGTGAATTATCAACTTTGAGAGAAAGTTTTAAAATAAAAATAAATAGCGATGAAGAGGAAAACAAAGAAATTGTTAATATTTAATATATATCATAATTATATTATGACAAAGGTCGGCAAATATAATTATGAAAAGTCTCCTGTCAAAAATAAAAAGCTGCGAGTAGTCGTAAATGGAAAGCGGATTGACTTCGGCGATTCTCGTTATCAACATTTTAAAGACCGCACTGGGTTATGGTCTCAATTGGATCATAATGATAAAAAAAGGCGTGCTAATTACCGCGCAAGAGCTAAAGGGGCTTTGAAGAAGGACGGCACTCCGGCTTATCTTGATCCGTCTCAGCCTGCGTGGCACAGTTACCACATTTTGTGGTGATAAGTGATAAAATCTTATTAAACTCTTCTCTCTTATCAATGTTTTTACGTCTCTTTCTTTCGTGATAACATTCCAAACTCTTCACTCGCATACGCTCTTTATATTTGTTATAATAATCTCGCGAATACTCTGCTGGACTCAAAAAACGAACCATAAGTATTTTAATAAGAGAGAATAAAATCGGCGATCAAAAAAGGCAAAAAAAACCCAGTTTTTTTATCCGTTTTCGAACCTGACCCTTCCTGACCCTTCCTGACCCCTCTTTTTCCCCTTTTTTATCTACTAATATAACTTATAGACAATTCAGTTTTCTCTGTTGTAGGTTAATAGTAAAAAAGAGGGGGGTCAGGAAGGAAGGAAGGAAGGAAGGTTTTCAAAAGGTTTTTTATAATTTTGAAAAAATGAAAATATCAAAAAATATCAAAAATATCAATATTAGTGAAAACTTTTTGAAAAACTGCCTGACCTTCCTTCCTTCCTGACCCTGCCCTTTTTAATGGTCTTCGTCCTCGTCTTCCATTATTTCGCGAATATTCAAAAAGCAACCCTTTTTGCCATTGACTTTTTTCTGGTCGCTGTATTCACAACCCAGTCGCTTCATTTCGGCAAGTATTTCGCGCCAGTTTTTATATCCCTTCTCGGCCATCACTGCCATCACGACAGATTTCGCAACACGATTCTCCTCGTCAATTATTTCAAAACAATCCTCAAAAACATTTTTGAAGTTGTCGCCTTCGTCGAGCGACTGCTTGAAGTTATCACGTAAAGCCTTAGGAATCTTAATCTGTTTGAAATTATCGACAAGCACTTGAAAATACGCGAGTTTCATAGCATCATCATTAAACAATTTATCAAAGTTCAAATGCTTTTTATAAACATGTCTTTGATAATCATCATCAACATCTTCCATAAAAGTTGAAGTATATCTTTGAAGCAGACCTCTTCGCAAAACACCACCATCACCACGCATATTTGGCTCGTGTTGCGAACAAGTATTAAGTTTTGCTTGTGACTTGAAGTTAATAGTCACACCGAACATAATCTCGAGGGGAATATTTCCACCATTTGTATAATCCTTAACGGCTTCCTCGTCCATTTTTAACATTTTCATTTCTTCGATAAAAGTTGCACGAATAGGTTCTGTGCGTTGGCGAATGAGTTCTTTGTGTCGTTTTGTGAAATCTTCGCAAAATGTTTTATTATTCACCTTGAGTGTATAAAGTGGGAAACACTTCATATGAATAGAAAACTCAGCAGTCTTACCATTAGACCCCTTGCCGATATTCATCTTGAAGACTTCGTGTGAAGTATCACCACACAGACAATAAGCAAGCCATTCTTTCAAAAAGCGACACATTTCCGGATCAGGTTGAACTTTCTTGAAAAATGTTTCGACAATTGATATATGTTCAGGATTTCGTTCTTCGCAATAATTCCAATCAAGTGTCTTCGTAATATAATCCGCTTTTGTTCGCGGTCTAAATCGTTTGTTATTAAGTTCATAAACGCCATTTTTAAATTGAATATTGTAAAGCTGGTCTTCGCCAACATCAAAAATAATATCCGTTTGATTTCGTTTTGAAAGAATATCGCAGACTTTTTCATAAACCGCTTTTGTTCCGGCAGTTGAGCGAATCCGCCCTATGCTATCGCTCATAATCGCACAATACTTCCACAACTTTTCCTTTTGTGGGTCATCATCACTTAGCGTCTCAATTTTTTTTGAATTAACTTTAATAGCAGTCTTAATAATGGGTTGAGTGTGGTCGCTAATCATTGCGCGTAAAAGATGCGCTGTGTCTTTATCGGCCTTTTTCCAGCCGTCGCAAAAATACACATAATTATCACCATTGATGTCCTTTGTTATGTTTTGTCCAAAAGCGTACAAAAATAGATGTGCGAGACTTTCGTCATCAGGTTCAATATTCGGTGTCATTAATTCGGCATAGGCTTCTGGATTACTTTCTTTTGCGTAGTAGTGAGCAGTCCCCCAAGTTATTTTTCCGTCTTGAAAATGTTGTGCAACCTTTTCGACGCAACCCTCTTCATAAACACCAGGAACTTGTTTTGAGTAATTAATTGCGACTTGAATACCGGTTGCCATTCCAAAATGGTCGATACAAGCCCACACAAGATTTCGCCACGAATCATAAGCCGTCCAGTATTTAATATTAATTAAATCGAGGAGTGGTTCGCCATCAACAATATCGTTATTTTCCAACATATTATTTCCAATTATAATGGTCTTTTTCTTTTGCTTTTTCTCCTTTTGACTTACTTTCGGTTTTTCACCGAGATAAAACTCCCAATCGAAATCATCGAGAAAGCCGTCGTAGTTAGTCATAACAGAGTCGACTTTTTCGAATACATTTGAATAAAGATAATCGACATCATTACCTTTTACTTTTGTTTGAGTTCCCCACTGGTCATTACTAACACGATTAAACCAAATATGAGGCATTTCGCGATTTATACTTTTTGTAATATTTTGATTACCATAGTCAGTAAGATTTTTTTGAATATCTCCGCCATCTATATCGACAATAACAAAACCTCCTGCGCGGAGATTGATGTTCATGATTTTACATTTGCGGTCTGCTTTATTTTTATTATAAAGACAGCATTTATCGTAAGACCATTGCGTCCAATCTTTTGGAATCGTGTTTGCTCTAATTTGTTTTTTGCCATCTTTTAATTCAATATGACAAAGCACATACGGACAGCGGTTTTCGTCAAGAAAGTCGCGAAGAAGGCGAGTGTTTGAGACGCTAATGGTTTGAGTTTGCGAAATCGAGGCCATTATATACTATAGAAAGAAAAAAACTTTTTAAATGGTTTTTCTCCTAAATATTTAGGAAAAAAACAATTTTACGCAAAAAGGGATTTAAAGAAAAATATTATATACAATATATATATAAATGGGAGGCGTACGCAATTATTATTATTTTAAAGTGCATACTCGACAGGATAACGGAGATGATGATACCGAGAATGTTATCATCACGCGATATTTTACAAGCGGACACGAAGTCGCATCATTTATCGGTTGCTCTCGACCGACAGTTTTTAAATTAATTCGCGACCCAGACGGCAGTTATTTTTCGAAGAATTATGTGGTTGAAAGGTGCGAGCCACCGGTGGCAAAATATGAAAAGGTGATGGTGAGCAATGTGGAAAAATGGTGAAAATAATTTAATCATTTTTTAAATAAATTATTTGTAAAAAATGATTGCTTTTTAACTAAAGGAAACGACCGGATTCGGTTTCGTCATTTGCGTTATATAATTATTTTTATCAACATTGGTGAGCAATGGTTTTTGACTAAATATATAGTCGAAGTGAGTGCGTTTTCCGTGTCGAGACTGAATAAAATGCCCATCTTTAACTAATTTTTGAAATACTTTTCGTATCTCAATATCGCTTAAGCTGGGTTCTTTGTATTTGATGATTAGTTTCCAACGTGCGTATTTTAGAAATCCCATTTTTTCGACACCGCGTTTCCACAAATAAGTATAAATTATATCGCTTGTTTGCACAGGTTCATCATTCATTATGTTGTGTTATATTATTGAGATATTTTAAATGTTGCTTAGACAAATTATGTCTGTATTGCGAATCACGGCGGAAAGTCTTGCCACAAGCACATTCTATTTTTTCAGCGTATCTCTCTTTGTGTCTCAATAACATTTCCTGTCTTTCCCTTGGAGTTATCATCGGTTTAGCGACATTCACGCATTCCGTGTTTTCAATATAATAGCGTTCTCGCCATCGTACACTATTCAGATCATTTGTTTTAATTTGTTCAAGACATATCACATCACAATTATCAAAATTAAAACTTTTTGTCATGCAACGTGAACCACATTTCGCAGTATACTTATGTCTTTTAAATCGTTTCATAATATCATATTTAGTAGAGCCAATATAACAGCGGTTATCGTCTTTGTTAGTGATTTTATAAATATTATAGCAAGTGAGTGGGTTAGAAGATTCGACAATAGTCATACTCATTATAGTAATTTTCTTTTTATATATAGGGAAAAGAAAAAAAATAATTATTGAATTATTTTTTTCCTAAAATACTAAAGTTTTCATTTTTTCGAATAATCCTGTGCGGTTTCAACAGAATGGCCCATAAGCATTGCTGTCTCGGCTTTCTCCTCATTAACCGCTGGATATTTCTCGCTTAAATAGATATGTCTTAGCATATTTGCTGAAATCTGTTTGCCAATAGGTTCAAAAACCTGATGTAACAACTTAGTCATCTGCGATCCATTGAGGGGCTTATCCTTTCCATTTGAGAGAAGATAATTACTATTATTAAATCTTAACCAAGTATTAAGAACTTTATTGAGCGGTTTGCCAATAGGTATTTCCAACACGCCATATTTATTTGCGGTTTTATAATTGCCTAAATGAAATACTTTTTTATTGCGCCCCTGCACCACTAAATAATTGTTGCTCGTCTTTTCTTTTTCTTCTAAATTGTCGTATTCTTTTTTATTCATTATTCGCATATTTCCATATTCAAGTCTGCGAGGCGGATTTGCGTCACCGCTTAAATAAAGCATACCTGTAACATATAATCGCAGCTTATCCATAAGCTTTTTTGGCAAGTCACCAGATGCCTCAAATACTTTTTCTGCTTTCAGGTCTTTTTCATATTGTCGCAAAACACCGCGAAGTTCTTTCAAAGTCGCCCAGTTTTTCGCTTGGGTTTCCGTTTTCTTTTGCTTTGATAATTCTTCATCAATTTCTTTATTTATTATTTTCAATTTTTCGCTTAATTCCTTGATATCTTCCGGAGGGTCTTCTCTGCTCCTCATATAAATAATTAGTGCTTGTATCATATTCTTACGAGCAATGCGTTTAGCATCATCGAGTATTTTATTTATTTTATTCATTTCTCTCTTTGGAAATGTTTTAGAAAGAGGATCAGCATCAATAAGTTTGGCAACACGCAGGATATTCATCGCATATAAGTTAGCGCTGTTTTCCTTTGTTCCGCGTGCTTTCATTATTATTTCCTTTATTTCGTCTTTTTTTGTCATTTATTATTTTATATATATACAGATTTTTTTTATAAGTAATTTACTAAATTATTATTTCCGTTTAAATCCGTTTTTTTAAATTGCTCTAAATATTCGATTTCGCTTAATAGTTCATTTATTTGACCACGGAGCTGATCTTCCGTTTCTTTCCATCTTTTTCGTTGGTTTTTATGGTTTCGTTTCAGTCTCGCGTTATTATATTTTAATCTTTCATTGTCATCAGCGAGTTGTTGAGCAGCTGGGCCATAATATTTGACCTGCGAGGTGTTATTATTAACTTCTTGAAATAATTGCTGTAAGAGCGTCATTGCTTTCATATAATCCCAATCATCTATCTTGGTTGAAATCTTATCCATAACCTCGGCCAACTCTGCGATTTTGTCTTTGCTCATCTATATAAAGAACATAGAATATTTAGGGGAATAAATAGGCAAAAAAAACTGAGTTTTTTATAAGTTTTTCTTTGAAAATAAAATATAGAGAGAAATTATAAATATGTCGAACCCAGCAGTTTTATATCACTCCGTCGAGCCACAGAACTTGAAAGAGAAATATCAGCAATATGAAAATATTGATTTTGTTCTCTCTTTTGAAGGTCGTTCGCTTGAACTTGGAAGCGTCCGCATCGAGGGTGAGTGGGAGGTAACCACTGATGCGAATCAGGTTCTTCCATTCGGTTCTCGCAGAGATGACAACACTGATGATATTATTTTATATGATCGCTTTGTCGGTGCGCACTCGCTTATCGAATCTCTTTCGGTTTCTATGTCAGGAAGCCAAATTGACCACGTTCAGGACTATGCGCGATTTATCAAGATGAAGACCACGGCAACCAAGTCCCAGACGGATATGTTTAATGCCGAGAATGCTTGTGAAATGAAAGTCCCCAGTTATGAACTCGCACGAGAGCAATTGATGGGTGAAGTCGTCGCTGCTAACCCTGGAAACAACGACGCAGGTGTTAGCCTTTATGACCCAATGAGAAACAATCCTGATTTCTCAATTAAGCCTGTTTGCGTTTTGAATAACGCGAGTGGAGCTTTGCCCTATCGCAAGTCTGGTGATATTCATCTCACTATCAATCTCGCGCGTGTCGGTGCAGCCTTGTTTGGTTTCGATGTCGACAACGATGTGAATTATTCGGTGAAGAACCTCCGTGTGTTTTTCCGTTCTGCTGCAGATGCTGGTCCTCAGTTCGACCAGCCTATTCTCGCCACGCGTGTCTTGTCTGTTAAGCAGAACTTTGACACGACTAACGCATCCCTCCAGGTTCGTGTCCCAGCTGTCTGTAATGGAGTCTCGGTGTCTGCTCTTGAGACAGACAAAGTGAATTCGCTCACTGCCAATGTTCTCGACCTTGATAAAATCGAAAGCGTGACTCAAGTTGAATACTTATTCAACGATGCGACTAACCAGCTCATCACTTATCGATTGCGATCACAGCCTGAATGGATTGAGAGATACCTCGATAGCTTCAAGGACGGCGAAAATAAGAACGCCGCGACTTTCTCGAATATCGCCAGTAATAACGCGTGGGGTCTCGGTCTCAACTTCGGCGGAGCTATCGATTTGTCGAACCAGAACTTCGCACTTCAGATTAATCGTGAAGACACCACACCTTATACGATGTACTTTTATTTTCATTCTTTTGTCACTCTTTGAGAGAACTTAATTTAATTCGATTTTTTTAGATATTTTTTTTGATAAAATTATATCTAAAAACATTATATAAAATGGCACTTACAAAAGCAAGCACACCCCATATTGCCCATATTATAGACCCTGTGTTTTATAATGGTTCTTCTGCCAATTCGCCAAACGGCCGCGTGGAGTTCCGCCTCCAGCCAGGCACGGCTTACTTTAGCGATTTGCGTCTTATCGATGTAGCTATTACTTCCGCTACTCCCACAGACTATAATGGACTTCTTGGCAGTGAATCGCCAATTAAAAGTATTTCAATTATGGACGGCGGCGTCACCCTTGAAGCACTTAACCGCGCTCAGTATCTCCGTGCGTGGCAGGCACTCCAGAGCAACAACGACGCAAATGTTTCGATTGCTCGTCATACTTCGCAGAACTCCCTCGGTTATATTGTTCAGGGTAAACTCGATATGAGTGAAGGCACTTATGGCGAGAAACAGGACGCGCAGATTCTTGATGAAATTAACAACACAGTCAACAGCGCCGCTGACGCATATAAGGCGTGGATTTCGCTTCGCGATCTTTTCCCCTTCTTGGCGGCCAACCCAATCATACCCACGAATATTTATAAGGACTTTCGTGTCGTAGTTCAGTTTTCTACTCCAACTGAAATGAAGACCCTTGTTGCGAATAACGGATTGAATGATCTCGCAACTTTCCGTCCTCTTCTCCTCGCTGAAGAAATGACAAATAGTGAGTTAAAAGTCGCATCTATGACGCAGTACCAGGGAGTAAAGTGGAACTCGTGGGAACACGACTCTTTCCGTCTCGATGCTCTTGCTAATCCACCAGACACAACTGACGCGACCGCTATCGGCGACCAGGTATCGGTCACTCGCAAACTCCGCGCTTTCACTGGTAAGTATCTTCAGGAAATGGTTATTCAGGTCACACCCACGAATGTCAACACTTGGTCTAATGGTGGCACTAATGATTTATTTAGCAAATATGGTTCTGTTTCTCTCTATCGTCCAAGTTTCAATGTTCGTATTAATGGTGCAAACAAGATACCTCGCGAGGGTCTTATTGGAAAGAACCGCCGTCTTGCAGTGTGTGCTGATACGCTCGGTCAGTGGAATGTGCCTTCGTTTCAGGTTTACACATCGCAAGTATACCCAGATAACGGCATCACCGGTCGTCTCCTTACTACTTTAGGCGACGCAGATTTTACCGCTCTTGATATTGAAGACTACTGCGAAGATGTTCAGCTCACTGTGCGTCGTACCCCAGCGCACGACCAGACAAAGACAAATCAGGCTGTGGATGTCCAGGTCTGGGGTAATGTATCCAAGGCTGTTGTCGTCGGTAAGGACGGAGCATATGCGATTGTGAACACAAAAGAATAAATTAAAAAAAGAGAGAAATGAAAACAAATGATTATTAATGTTTTTTAGAATAATTTTTTTTAAAACATTAATATATAAATGTCTTCATCTATCTTAGAACTTAGACAACTTGATTCAGCACCGATCTATCAAGCAACGCCAGGCGAATGGGAAACTATCTTACATAAACCGATTACCATCGAAGAAGGTGACCAGATTGTTATGAAGAATTGTTTTTTAGATACAGTGGCAGCATCACAGGATCGCATAGTTGTTCCAAATCCCATTTCGCTCCAATTTGATGTGGGTTATTATATCCAGTCTGTGAGACCAGATGCACAAGACAATAGCGCTATCAATAACACAGCATATTTAAGTGACACATCAAAAGGGTTTGTAGATGGCAAAAGTTACATCCTAATGGATAGGCACGATGCGGCCGGTGGTGGGTTTTATTTCAACGGATTTCAATGTATTTTAAATGGATCAGCGGAAGGGTTTCCAAATGATTCATCATTATTCGATAAAGGTTCTTCATTTACGCTTGAGTATTATCCACCAGGCGGAGCAGCCGCGCAACCTAACACAAAGACAATGACTTTTGATTTTGTGCCGTCACCACTTGGTATGTTTCCTGGGATAAACGCACCATTAAAAAATGGCAATTTTATATCACCAGCGTCAAATCCATATTTCCATTCTATTATCTATGACCCCACGCGCAATGTACCTGGACATAATCAACCCATAATATTCAGTGCAACACATCCCAAACAGTCACGAGATCCATTAAAATATATTAGTATGCCAATAAGTCAAGATGGCAACCAATTCCAAATTAATATAAGTTATGATAAAGGCAGTTCTCCTTTCGCTCAATATACATTTAATTTACTAGCACCAGCATCACCCACTGATGCCGTAGATGGAACGAATGTCATGCCCTTCTCGCGCAAAGACCCTGTCCTCGGTCAGGTAATAGTTCCCAAAGGCACATACGATCCAGTTCAGTTATGTTCGGTCGTCAATCGTCAACTCCAGTTAAACAATCCGGTTTTATATGGAACAGACGGAACGCAGTTTGTCAATAGCGCTTTCTTCGCTTCATATAATCCAGACAAAGCGCCTTTCGCAAATACTTTCTGGTTAGCCAGTGATTTATCGAATGCGACAGAATACACAAATGCCTCACTCGCAGGTGTCAATGGTGGTATATTAGTTGGGGCAAGCCAGATGGTTTTAGATTACGACCAGGCTGCTGGTCAATTTATGTGGTCATATATTCATAGTCCTTATGACGGCAGTCAAGACCAAGACGGATTGACAGAAAGTGCCGGTATAACTGTTAGTGAAAACCTCGCCGCAAATAACAATCAGCCTGTCCCAGTCTCGCGCAACTCAGGGGTGTATTTCACGAATATAGAGGAATATGAATATATCGGCGGCAATGTCGAACAAGACGGCAACGGCCGTATGAGTATTGTCGGAGGAACTCAGCGACAATCAACTTTTATGGAGACGCAATTAGGTTTCAATTTAGATACTTTAGTTGTTAAGCAAACCACTTCGCCTCAGTCAAAAACAATCGGCACTTTAGTCATGGATAAATTATTTCTCGACGCGAACAAATTACAAATCGGCGTAAATACGACAACCGGATTTTTCGGACTCGATGGCGTCGTCGACAGAGAGGACAATAATACGTGGTGGCACTTGCCTGACTTAGCTCAAGGGTCTTTCTTCTCTGCGATCACAGGCAACACGATCCCAATTTATAACGAGCAAAATAAATCAAGAGCAGGAGACAATGTGTTGCACTTCGGATATTTCCTCATCGATATCGCAGCGAAGTTCAATAACGAATATATCGGCAACAGATATAGCAGTCAGAATATCCGTGCTATTATTTCGCGATACTACGAACAGAACTCTTACACGACAGGCAGTGCGGCAGACGCAGTGCCTTATGTCCATGAAGGTGATCCGGTGATGCTCCAGTCTTTCCGTGTCAGGGTGCTTCAAGGAAACAAATCCCTCGCACCAAATCTCCAGACAGATAATACGATAATTATGGAGGTCGTGAAAGCACCGAAAAAAAATATGCCACAAATTACAAACTAATTAAATTGAAAAAAATCGGTACAAAAAAAAGAAAAAAATTTGCGTGAAAATGGCCGCGAAATTGTTTTTTTCCACTATTTAGAAAAAAATAGTAGTAAAAAAGGAGCGAAAATAAGAAATAATCCATGGATTATTTCCAAAAACCGCCACATTTTCGCTACTACTTATTTCTTTTCGCTCATTTTCGCTATTTCAAAAACTTTTTTCCACTTTTTCCGCCATTTTCTGAATTATTTTTTTCTTTTTGTATTTAATAAAAGTGATTTGTATTTTGTAACATACATAAAAGTTTTTTTATCCGTTTTTTTTGCCCTCACTTTTTATTTATATTCTTTTTATAATATATATATGACATACTTAATCGACGATTGTCATCGAGCCATTAAGGATATTGAAAATAATTCCATTTCTCTCATTTATGTAAATCCTCCTTTTAATACGACAGCGCAGACCTGGGACAAGCAGCCGCTCGATTGGTCTTTATTGTTTCCGGAAATGTTTCGTATACTTAAGGAAGACGGCGTGATTGCGATCCACTGCTCTATGCCATTCACATACGATTTGATTCGTCAGCATAAACCTCGTTATCATCTGTCGTGGATTAAGACACGACCAACTGGCCACCTCAATGCGAAGCGAATGCCTTTGCGCAATATGGAAGAGATACTCATATACTATAAGTCGCCATCGCACACATACAATCCACAGATGAAAGGAGATAAGATAACTTACTCAAAGAGAGAAAATCCAAAAGGTACAAAGTATTATCAACAGCAAAAACCATACACGACAAATCATAAGGGACAATACCCAAGAACATTTTTAGGGGTATTTAATAATATCTCTCAAAAGAACTCACCGAAGTCTGTTCCAGATGAGATAACTAAATATATTATGCTCACTTATAGCAATGAGGGCGATACTATTTTAGACTTTACTTGCTGTGATAAAAATAATGGAAATATTGCGACTGAACTCGGTCGCGATTACTATGGGATTGATAAGAGTGATAAATATTTAATTTAAATAATATTTATAAGCATTTCGCTTTAATAAATATTATTTCCCTTTCATCAATACGAGTGCAAAGTTCGCACGCTTCTTTAAAAGAGGGGTTGCTTTATATTCTCTCTTAAACATCTTAAACATTTTGCCTGTTTCTGTTCCAGCAATCTTTTTCAATTTACTTTCTGTCAGTTTCTCTTCAGGTTTCAATTTCATTTGTTTTCTCATAGCTCCTTCTTTAAATTTAACTTTTTCGCCATCAAGCTCAATTGTTTCGTATGCCATTTTTATTTATATATATTTATTTATTCAAAAACTTTTTAATACTCGACCTTGCGTGGCAAATGTTTGAAAAGAGTAAGACGTGGCACGTCACCGCCAGGCGCGTTGATATTAACCTGGAGTAACTTGTTGCTGTTAGTCATAGGAAGAGGCGTACCGAAAAATTGCGACTGCGTAACACCGCCGAATGCTGCCGCATAAACCTCTTGGTCTTTTGTTGCTGCTCCCTGATTAAATCGCAAGTTCTTCAACTCCATACCCATACCATCAAGGAGAGAAGCGGTGCGGTCATAATACAAAGGAGTATCAACAACCACATCGCGATCAGTCAAATCAACTTGGTTCAAACGAAGACGATACGAATCAAAGTCATCATTCTGCGAAATCAAATCGTTATCAGGATTAGGCAGCAAGCAAATAACCGCGTCGGCATCTGGCTCGAGAACATACTGGCGCTGGAAGTCCTCAACACCAGTAGGGCCAACGTCCTCCTCTGTCGAGAATGTAGAATAAAGAAGGACACCGCTATCGCTTTCA
>Ga0208019_1000419_pt1 | contig 22929 bp, 37 predicted proteins | sample CB_VirMetaG_5_FD_184540 | JGI IMG/M metagenome (GOLD analysis project Ga0208019, IMG submission 184540) | Freshwater to marine saline gradient viral communities from Chesapeake Bay - CB_1508_1D Viral MetaG (SPAdes) (version 4) | ecosystem: Environmental > Aquatic > Marine > Coastal | place: USA...
AATAAAGCACTCACTATAAATTTTCCTCATCTTCAAAGAAGTCACCGATTGTTTGACTAACTAACTCAGAAATTAATTCTTTATAACTCTTTTCTGTCAGTTTATATTTTCCGGGACCATTATTGTTGTAATGATATTTCACAGTCATAAAAAGATCCGGGCTGTTATCCCTAATTCTTGTACCCTTCAAGAGATCGATCATTAAAGAATTCTCATTACTTAAAGAAGTCGTCTTTACTCTAACAATATTAGGTTCGACTTCTTCTAAAATAACTTCTTTTCTTTCTTTCATTGACATGATTTTTCTGTGCCCTCATTAATGATTAGTTTTACAAATTCTTTGGCGTTTCCATTACACTGTACAGTGCCTGCATTGTTTACATGCAGACAAAAAGAATCACGACCGCTTTGATAAACTTTAGATATCTGATAAACATTGATAAAATGCTCCACGCCTGTCAAGTCTGTTACTTTAACTATGGGAAGTACATTAGACTTTGAATTCATCAGCACCTTCTGTATAAAGTTGATCAATAAGATTATTCAAATTATCTGCTTCTTCAGTTTTGTTCAGAGCGTAAAGAGAAAATTGAGCTGACTCTAAGTACCGAACTGCTTCTAAATAGTTGTACCTTCTTGCTTCAGCAGCTGTCAATCTTTGTCGCGGTGGATTTAAAATCAGCCCTAGTGGACTCATGTCAAAGCCATGATCGCTTTCATCAACAATTTGTTTAGCAACTGACTTGACAATTTCAGAAAGATTATCTTCTAAAGCGTCTAGCTCATCATCTTCTTTTTTGTTTTTATAAGCAAGAAAGTCAATGACTTTATTATTATCGTGGTCCGAATTTCCCATCTAATTCCTCTACAAGTTGATCAAGTTGTACAACATCATCGCCTAGTTTAATTCTGATTTTAGCAGTTCGAATAGCCTCTCTTAAAACGCGAGGTTTAAAATACTCTTTGTAGTTATCAAATAATTGCTTTTGTTCTTCTCTTAAGATTTCAAGCTCTCCTTCAATTCGCTTATAATCTTCAATGAACTTTTCTACTTTTGGGTCGTTTAACTTTTCATCTGACATATTCACCTCCAATGTCTAGACTTATTCTACAACATTTTTGCTGGGTTTACAATAACAATTTTTCCTTTTCCTTTCAAGTAATACATGTTAAATGACTCAGCAACGTAATCTTCTTCTATCTTCCATAATCTAACTTTTCCAAATTCATCTCTACAATATGATCCATTTTCAAACATTAATGCACACATTCTTGAATGACTAGACATGTTTCAACACCCAAACTTCGCCATTATCTTGTTTGATTTTCTTTGTTCGTGTCTTCATGTACTTCTCATATTCTTTTGTGATCATGCCCTTATCTTTCTTTTCTTTTTTAATTTCGGGAACTAACTCATCAAAGTCAATATCTCCATTGTAAACATTCACAAAAGTAAAGACTCCTAACGCGCCTCCAGCCATTTGCGAGTAGATGTTCTGCGGTATTTGATTAAACTCTTGTTTTACTCTAAACTGCACTAAACCGGGTGTAATAAGTATCAGAAACAATTCTTCATTTGCACCGTGCTCCAAGCTGTATATTCCTGCATCGAGACGATTGATCCAGTAATCATTTTGAGACTCCTGAAAAAAGAGTTCTAACCCTTCACAAAACTCGTCTATATTCGCCACATTCATTAAAGGAACCTTGATACCATCAGTTAGTCCTCTTGTAAAATCTTCTCTAAATTTCTTATCAAACACATTCGCTCCTAAATGGAATTGTCAATTTTTGCTGTTAAATAATCCAACACTTCTTCTATCTTAACACGTGCTTCGTTAAGTTTTAATATTTCTTTGTCCTGTTCTCCTAAAGTTAATAGATATAAACTCTTTTTCATTGTGTTCAATTTAAGCCAAAGTTTTGAATATTCTTCTTTACTCACTGTGAAACCACCCAAAATAAAATTAAAGACAGTATGCTTTCAAATAAAACGCTTTTCCATCCTGCAACTAAACTTTTATGCACATCTAATTCAATAGATTCATTAGGGTATGGTATTATAAAAAGAAGTCCTCCCATCAAAAGTGTTGACAGAATTCCAAAACCAACGAAGAATGGAAACAATTTTGACCGGAGTCCTAACAATAAAGTCATAAACAGAATCTTAAAGTAATTTACGGCAGGTTGCATTGAACTTGTCCTTTCGTCTTTGTTCAAGTAATACTCTTTGCCGCTGCGCCAAAATCCATAAAATGCGACGCAACTTAATTGCAGTGCTGTCATTTTTTATCACTCTTGCTGTAGATTAAACCAAAAATAACTGTGAATACAAACAAAAATGCAATAGCAAAACCTGCGTACTTTACAACCTTTGTCTCTTTCTTTTCTTTATAAACTTCGATGTCTTTTCGAGGAAGCTCAATAACTTCATCTTCACTTATGTAAACATCAATATGAGTATATTCTTTTTGCATTGTAGTATCCATATTTTAATTATACTACAATAGCAAACTAATTTGCACGCTTTACTTAATTCAATTTATTTTTTATACTTGTTGCAATACTTGATGGCTTCGAAGTTAAATGTGTTGACGCGGTTTCCTCTAAGCCTCCAAACCAATTACCTAATTCAAATAACTCATCACCAAAATTTATCATAATTTTCTTAGATGAAGCATCTTGAGCTGAAACATTTTCTAACTTTTTTAAATATAACTGTACATCGTTTTGAAAATAGTCTGTAATCTGTTCAGCACAATCATCTCTTAAATCTTCAAGTTTTTTCACGTTATACTGTTGTATCTCTGTGAGTGTATTCTTTACTCCGTCTACTGAACTTGTGATTTGTTTATTACCGTAAGTATTAATAGCTGGTCTGAATCTGGCGTCAAAAACACTTTGCCACTCCTCAGCAGCTGCTTTTTCATCGTCATTGAACGTTCCTTCAAACTCTTCAAAAGAGTCTCTTGCTTCTTTAATCCACCATCTAAATATTGATTCTAATATCTTTTCAAGGTCGGTCCAAAGCCATTCGAATTTTGCAAACTCGGCTGATTTTTCTGGGGCCGATGCCGAGGGTTCTTCAGTTTTAGTGTTAACCTTACTGATATCGGGTTTTGTATTTGAATCTCCAGAGGATGATGGTTCTGCTGCAGGTGTTGCAGTTGTTGTCAGCATTTTACTTAAGTCCTGAGCACTATCGACTTCATTCAAATGACGTCTTTGTCTTCTCTTTCTAGACTCAGTGACCGTAGATGGCATTGTCTCAGGAGCAAGGTTTAAATTTTGAACAGCATATGAAATAGCTGCAGACAGATCCTTGATACTAGACTTTTCAAAATTCTTGGCAGTAATATTAAAGCTTGTCTTGCCTATTTTTCCAACAAGATCTTTAAGATCTTGCAGGGACACTAATTTAGAACCTTTCGGCGTTGTTAGTATTTGTATATCACCTTGCTTGACATTACCTACTTTGTAAAGATAAGGATTAACTTTTAAATCATTAGGAACAAAATAAGCATCTTTTATTTTTTTAGATGAGTCATCATAAATTACTGAATAGCCTGTGTTCTCAACAGACTCGGCGCCTGGCGCGCCGACAATAGGGAATATTTCTTTAAACTCAGGCATTTTTAAAGATAAACTTTTGTCATCATTAAAAGTTAAATTTTTATTTAAATCAACTTCTTCATTTAAAACAAAATTTTCAAACATTAAAGATTTTAATTCTCTTTTAGTTATGTTAACTTTCTTTCCTCTGGAAGCAGCTTCTTCAATAACCATTTGTTTTATGATATTATTAATCTTTCTTTTAGTAATGCGCATTCTATCTTCTCCGATGCTTTTTTAATATATATTTCGCACCCTTGATCTTTTTCATGTAATTTGGAAGAGGATACATTTTTTCACGACATGCTCTATAATTACCGTCTTTTCTTCTTATCTTCGTTTTCTTAAGCATCATAACGGTATCTTCCCCAAAGGAGGAGAGAAACCAGTAAGAGAGATAACCAGCCTGACTTATAACTGGTAACAGAACTTACCGCATTGCAACCTTTGACTGGGTCAGACATTTCATTTTCAAGCTGAGGCAATTCTTCCTCTTCTTCTTCGACGGGCTCGTAACCAATTGCTGTATCTTCATCAAAGACAATTCCCGTATCTTCAGGTTCTTCAGCTGGTTCAACTGCGGGTTCAGAAGCAGGTTCTTCAACTACAGGCTCTTCAAAGTCAGGAGGAGGCATAATTTGAACATTTCCCAAGGAAAGCCCAAGATCATAGTGAATAGGATTCCACCAACCAAGATCAAAGTTAGCCGCAATGTTAAAGAAATCAATCGTAAAAGTTTCACCCTCTTCAACCTGGATTGCCAAAAAGTATTCATGATACGCGCTCTGATCATCTCTCACTCCTGTGTTTAAATACATGTCCCAAGCCATCACATCAGCGCGACCATCGACCTCAACGTCCCACTCATATAATGTTACCTCGTATTGTGTCTGTACTCGATACTCGGATCCTACATATCCCTTTACCTGCACATCACCTGCTGCCTGCATTGTACCTTCATCATCAAGTTGATACTCACCGTGAGCCATTGCAGAACCTTCAGTGTTACCACCAATGCCATACTGATTTGAGAATAAAACCTGACCATAAGCATCAATTCCATAATTCTCAAAAGGAACAGACCAATCCCATCTAAAAGCACCGTTAGGGTTCGACATGTCTTTGAGAGCTTCAACTGAAAGTGCAGGATATTCTCCCCAGTCTTGAAACTCATCTGCCCAAAGGTGACAATCATAACCATCGACCCAAGGAGCAACGTAACAATCATCTCCAGGATTTGCTCGAGCTTTGATTACAGCAACATAAAAATCTGACCCTCTGTCAATTGATGATTCAAACCAAAAGAATTCTACAATAGCATCAATTGAATTACCGTAAACATCAGAATTACCTGCATAAAGAGTATTTCCTTCAAAGAATGCGTAAGGATTTGTAGTAGGATCTCCGTTAGAATCATATACTAAATCCAATAATACTTCGTTGTCTCCTTCTAAGATCTGTGCTCCATTATAAGAAGTTTCTGAGGTAGATATATCATCAGCGTATAGTAAAGATGATAATAATAAAGTTGTTAACATTTAAGCTCCATTAACTAAAACAGTTATATTATAACTAAAATTATTACAAATTTGCATGTTTTTACAAATTTAATTATTTTTTATTTTCTGTGCTAGAATCTTTCTCACTAGCGTATTTGACTCCCATTATAGTTCCTATAATGGAAAATGAATTTGTTAATAAAATACCAAAAAGATTTGACCATGTGTTCCCTAACAGAGTAGTATCTCTTCCAGTTAACATTGCAAACAAAAACAAAACAGTTGTTAAGACACCCACACCACAGATAATCCATAATGATATTTGTACAATCCTACCAATTAACTCAAATTGAGTCTTCTTTTGAAGTAAATCCAAATCATTTAGAGCTGCCTGTTTTGCAGCATCTGCTTGATTTAGTGCCTCCTTAAGTTCAACCATTAGATTATCATTTTCTTCTTTAGATTCTAACAGTTCTTTATTTTGTGCTTGCATTTGTCTAGTTATCTTAAGACGATTTCTTCTCTTTTCATTATCTTTGTCAAGAGCTTCTTTAAGATAATCTTTAAATTCTTGATCTTCAGAATCTGAAATAAGTTTAATGATGTTTCCTTCTAAGAAAACATTTCTTTCTTTTGAGAGTTTTAAGATTTGCTGTCTATCTTCAGAAGACAGATCGATCTTTTTAGACACTACTTGTAAACCTTGAATGGGTTTGTTCTATTTTTATAGCCGTCGTAATCTTCTTTAAACTGTTCTAAACGAGGTTCAATATCGTCAGACTTAACAATCCAGAATTGAGCACCAGCTCTCAAGCTTTTATCGATTTCTAATTGATCAGAAGAAGAAGATATAATTCCTACAACAACGCCGTTTCCATATTCGTAGTTGATTTTTTGAATGAGTTCAATACCGTCGAATGATGATCCAATAATATTTAAATCTACAAAAACACATTCAGGTTTGCCGTCCGGATTTGTTTGCCACTCGTCAAATAATTTAGCTGCTTCGTCAGAAGAAGTTAAACTTCTCAAGTCAAGTGTTATGTCAAGTAAACTACATGCATCTTCAAAAACTAAATGAAATAGATTTTCGTCGTCTACAAGTAAAATTGAATTAATCATTTTATTTTCACCTTTATCATTGTTCCCTCTTCTTGCTCTTCAACAAACATGTGGAACCCATGTTCTTTAAATATGGCAACAGAAATGTTTAAACCCAATCCTGTCCCCTGTTCTTTCTGTCCTGCCTTTCTCTCATAAGGCTTGCATAATCTTTCAAACTCTTCTTGAGTTAAACCTCTACCATTATCAATAATCCCAAGATGATTATCATCAACCATTGTCACAGCTACCATCTTAAATTCTGAATCGTTGTATTTAATTCCATTTCTTATGAGATTATCAACAGCAGTACAGAATAAAGCTTCGTTAACTTCAACCTCTGGTAACCATCCGATTGCAACTTGATCTGAATAAGCTGTTTTCTCTAAGTAGCTTTCTAAAATCTCGTTTAATTTACACGGAGTCTTTTCCATCGTAGCATCTTTCTTTACTAAGTTAGTAAATTCATAAACACCCCGATAAACTCTCTGTGCGTGTGCCAAACCTTCTTTAACTAATTTTAGTGAAGATTCAATTTTTAATCGTTTAATGTCTTCAGGTTTGAGTCTTCTTTCCAAACCTCTGATACCACGTGGAATATATGTGTTAATCCCCGAATGCATATCATGACGAAGTATTTTTGCTGAGTGCTCAAGATACACATTTTTATGTTGAAGTTCTTCCATAGCATCATGCTCTTCAGAAACATCAGAAGCTATCTTAATAACTTGATAAACTGCTCCTGTTCCATTTCTTATTGGGCTGTATGAACCTTGAATCCATATGACGTCACCATTTTTTTTAAGTCTTTTAAACTTTCTTTGAATGAATATACCACCACGAAGCATTTTCCAAAAGTGTCTATACTCTTGTGAAATAGCTATTTCTCTTGGTAGTAGTGAACTGTGATGTTTGCCTACTATTTCACTTTTATCGTACCCAGTTAATTCGCAGAAATTGTCATTGACTGATAAAATTTTTCCTTTAACATCAAACACAGCAACAATATTAGAAGCATTAATTGCCTCCATTTTGTCGTCATATATTTGCTTTCTGTTTTTCAATTCAAAAACAAAATGAATTACAAAGTAAGAGAACAAAGGCATGAAGAGAATGATACAAAGATACGCAAAAAGAGAATACCAATAATTAGACTCGATGTATTCAAAGACAATTAGAGATTGAACAGTGAAAAATGCGATCATGATGATTGTCGAAGCAATCAAACATATTTTAGAATATTTGTTCATTATTCTTCTTTTAACATTTGTATACTGATTTCTAATTTAACATCATTGCCTATCAAAAGAGTATTCTTACCTCCAATGACGTTAAAATCTAAAAACCAATCTGATCTCTTAATTGTGCCCTCTAACTCAAATCCATACTTTGTTTGACCGTAATGATCAACATCGCAACCGTTATACTTTCCTTTAAGAATAACAGGTTTAGTTGTGTTTTGAATTGTAAAGTCTCCAAAGATCTGATACTCATCATCTTTGATTACAATTGATTTGCTTTTAAAAATCATATGTGGATATTTTTCAACATCAAAAAAGTCAGGTGATCTCAAGTGATCATCACGATCTTTGATTGATGTGTAAATAGAAGCAACATCAATTTTGCATTCAATCTGTGCATCACTGAAATCTTCTTTTTCAGAAATCATGAAAGCTTCGTAATTATTAAATCTTCCTCTAACTGTTGAGATCATCAAGTGTTTTATTTTAAACTCAATGTCAGAGTGCATTGGATCAATAATGTATTTTGCCATTTTTATCTCCCATCTTTTGGAAATAAATAGGCTTGTCCGATCTCTTCATCTTTTTTATTTTAAGCTCTTCTTTGCAAGCTTCTGATCTAGAGCTCACACTAAAAAAGCACAACAACTCAACGGGCCTTCTACTTCTTGTGTACTTTGCACCCTTAGCTGAATTGTTATGCTCTGTTAAACGACGTTTTAAATCTGTGGTAATTCCCGTGTAATAACTGTTATCACTACATTTTAAGAGATAAACGTACCACGTTTTAATAGTAGTCACCTAAATCTTCATCAAAGTCGCCACCATAGCCACCATTTTCAGAAGATTCTCCATCATAAGAACTATCATCATAATCAGATTCGTCATCATACTTGAAATGCACACGACAATGATCAGGTGATTGAAGTTTATATTCGTCTTTGACGTTTGCAGTTTCAGTTTCAATTGTCGTAGGAGGCATGAACTCATCAAACTCTAAATTGAACTTTGTCATTAAATCATTAAGATCTGCGTTCGTAGATACAGTTTCTTTAGGAGCTTTAACCGCAACTGAAATAAAATCCCCTTTGATAATTGATAGCTGATATAAATCTTCGTAATAAGATTCAATAAGCGCAGCTGCCATGTTTTGATCTTCTTGATCTTCACTATTTATCAACACTGCGATTTTAGGAATGATATTCGGATCAATAGCTTCTTTGATTAATCTTCTTAATTTTCTTCTTGTTATTTTCATCTTAATAGTCTTCATTTGTTTAAACTTGAAATTCCAAGTATTTGTTATCAATGTTCTGCGAATTGATACCGTAATTTCTTAACATTCGTTGATAGAGTCTAAGCCTTCGTGTATCCCCTTCTTCTGCTGCTGTAGGTTCAACTTCAAAAGTTCTTATGTGCCTCATTCTTTCATTTTCTAAATTTGGTAATTGATTGTCAATAAAATCTTTAACAATTGCTACAATAGTACTAAAAACGCTTACATCATAGTTTAGTGTTGATTCTAAAAAATCACCATCATAAGTTCTGAAAGCAACATTCCATGGGTCTTGCGGATTGTATGCATTAATCGTAACAACATAACTTTCTTCTTCTGCCAACTCCGGAGTTAAAGAGTTCTCTATCTTTGTAGTAAATACATAAGTGAAGAAAACAGTTTTTCGATTGCTATCGTTAATAGTTGCAGCTCTATCAATTTTAAAGTCATAAGGAGGAGAGTCGAATAACTCTAAAAGCAATGCCTCGTTAATTATTCCCCTTAGCTGTCTTCTAGTTATTTTCATCTTAACTCCAGTACGTTATTAATTATTCTGAAGTATGATAATTTACCGACCTTTTGGTAAGAAGACTCTAGCTGCCCCTCCACCATAATGACTTAACATCTGTCGACCTCTGAAATCAGATGTTTCTGTTCCGTCGCCTTGTGAAATTGAAATATGACCTGACTTGCTATTACCTTTTCCCCAAACTACAATTGCTCCTGCGGGTAAAGAAGAAAGACTCGTTGCAGGAACTTCAATAAACAAATCTTTCTTTGCTGCCAATTGATCTGCTGCCATGTAAGCGTGACCTCCGTAAAGAAACCGTTCAATTACTTTATCAACAGCATTGGCAACATAAAAGTAGCATCTACCTGTTGACTTAGTTCTACCTGCAGTCTCAGCTAAACTGGCTGCTGCTAGTTCTCTACCTAAAGCAACGCTGTACTCTTCAGAAGTTTCTTCTTGTGGTTGCACTTCAGTTTGAGGAATAACACCTGTTGTTGAGAACGTAATAACATCGCCTGGGTGGATTATCTCTTTCCAGTTGTTCGCTGCTTGTACAGTTTCAACTGACACACTGTACTGCTGAGCGATTGCCCAATAAGAATCACCGCTAACAACTGTGTGTGTTATCTCATTGCTATTCTGTAACATCGCAAGTCTTTCTTTGTTAGAACCAAAGTCTTGAATGTTTTGTTGAATCAGATTCTGATCTGTACCTTGAATCGCTCTGTTGTGTTGTAGTGATTTCATATTAACCTCGCTGTTTATTTTTAAAATGCGCTGAGGTTATTTTACACATCTAATTTAAAAAAGAAACTTTAAAGAATATCTTTTTCTTTCGTTAACTTGATCAGGTAAATTAATCTGATCGGGCACAAGAGGTTGGACCTGATCGGGTACACGGGGCTGAATACCCGAACGACGATCCCGAAGAGCAGATTCTGAATAGTTACGTACGTCTCGATCTCTGTCATTTGCTAATTTTTCTAAAATAGAATCTGGTGTGGCATCATTTATCGCAACTTTCGCTCTTACAAAAGGAGTTGAATCGTTTGATAGCTTTTTTAAAAGTTCTGGATCTTTTGTATTATAAGCAACTTGAGCTCTAACATTAGCCACTTCATCGTCAGATAATCTTATCAAAGTCTCTGGCTTAAGCTTTGGATTCATAGTAGCACGCATTCTTACTAGTTCATCTTCGTCATTTGCTAGCTCTTCTAATAAGTCAGTAGGTGTTAATGGGTTAACTGCGATATAAGATCTTGCCAGTGTGCTCTCACCGCTACCTAGCTCTTTTAAAATTTCAAGTGGTAAATTCGTATTTTGAGCCAGTAGAGCTTGCACAGAATAACCCATCATTGCTGTCTTAGAATCATTAAAAATATCAAATAAGGTCTCTTCGGGTGTTGATGGATTTTTTGCAAGGCTTTTTTGAATAGCACTACGTGCCATCCCCGCGCTGTATCCTCCAGTATGTGCTCTATCTTTAATCTTTTTATACAAATTAGTTAACAATAATCCGGGAGTAGAAGGATTTTGGGCAATTTCTTCACTTATCTTAGTAAGATCTTTATCATCTTCAACCATCTTTCTTAAAGTTTCAGTGGGTGTTTTTTTATTGCTTGCGACCGCTCTTTGTACCCATTCATTCGGATCGTTAGAAAAATAATTTAAGACGTCTACTGAAACATTGTCTTGATCAAGTGTTTTAATAACAAAAACCTTTCTAGCCTCTTCATCATAATCTTTTATGATCTTCAGCAACAGATCTAAATTGGTAGCTGCTCTTTGAACAGTCTTTAAACCAGGGCTAACCCCACCGTGTTTCTGAACTGAAGAATTAATTAAACTCATTACTTGATCATAATACTCGCCTAAAGCATATTCTAAGTCATCTTTTTCGTAACCTGTATTTGATGCATCTACAGATAGTCCACCGTTACGTCCATCCATTTGTGGAGTACTATTTACAACACCTAAAGATATTCTACTGTCATTATTATCTACAAAGGGAGAAATTTGTCTTTTAGTAGGATCGTCTGGATTTCTATTGTAGTCCATAATGTAAAATAACATCATGTTAATTTCACCTCGACCGACATAATGATAGAATAAGTTTTGTCCCGATCTTTTAGTCGTACACCAAGTTGTGTCTTTGCTAACTCTAGCATCACAAGAAACAGATCCTCGAATAGTTTTTGGTAAGATAACTGTCCACGGTCCTGCCTTACCAACAATCTCTAAATCGTCTCCTGTCTCTAAAGGAACAAACTTGCTTCTGTCCAAACCAGAAATATCAACATTAATTTCTTCAATCACAGCTCTAAGTGAATTAACTGTGGGATAAATTTTTACTGACAGATTTAATCGATTCAACAAGCTAGGATCATTAAGACGCTTTGATTTTGTTTTAATTTTATTGATAAATTCTGGTTTCTTAAACTCAAGAACATCCGGAATGATATCTCTAATCGGTTCAGTTCCTCTCACTTTTTCGACCCAAGACAATTCAGGTATTTTCAAACCTTGTATTTCTGCCTGCCTATACTCTTCTTTGTCTTCTTCAGGAATATTTAAAGCTTCAATCCAATCTCTATCTCTTCGACCTTCAGCGATAAGATAATTTTCAATTAATAAATTTAATTGTCTTCTTGTTAATTTCATTTAAACTCCAGCGCGCACTATTAATTATAAAGAAACTTTAAAGAATATCTTTTTCTTTCGTTAATCTGTCTGTTTCTTAGATTTTCTTCCGCTGCAATACTCACATCTTTTACCCAGTCATTTTTTAATTTTTCTAAAATATATGTTGGAGTAGCTTTGTTCGACGCAACTGCAAGCCTCACATCAGATTCCCGGTCATTTGCTAGCTTTTCTAATAGACTCTTATCTAAAGGAGTTAATGAGTTAGCTGCGATATAATATCTTATCAATGAAATCTCACTATTACCTAACTTTTTTAACAGATCAGGTGGTAAATTTGTATTTTGAGCTAGCTCAGATGATATATCAACTGCTGTTCGGCTACTCGCAGTAGCATAAGTATTAAAAATATCATTTAAGATTTCTGTGGGTGTAGAAGGATTAATTGCAAGACCTTTTAAAATATCATGTTTCACGAAATTATCTGACGTAACATTTTTTTTGCGGTCATTCGGTGATTCCCAAGAATTTTTAGTCATATCATACAAACTAATTAACAATCGTAAGGGTGTAGAAGGATTACTCGCAGTTGCTGAACCGATGGAACTTAGAGCTTTATCACCTTCAATCATCTTACTTAAAGTTTCAGCAGGTGTTTTTTCATTTCGTGCGACAGCTCTTTGTAGCTGTTCATTCGGATCGTTAGAAAAATAATTCAAGACATCTACTGAAACATTATCTTGATTCAAAGCTTTAAAAACAAACTCCTCTCTAGCTTCTTCATCATAATCTTTTATGATCTTTAATAACAGATCTAAATTAGTAGCTGCTCTTTGAACAGTTTTTAAAGCCGGACTTATTCCTCTATGCTCCTCAACTGAAGAATTAATCAAAATCATTACTTCATCATAATACTCGCCTAAAGCATATTCTAAATCTTCTTGCTCGTAACCTGTGTTTGATGCGTCTACTGACAATCCGCCATCTTTACCATCCATTTGTGGAGTGCTGTTTACAACGCCTAAAGATATTCTACTATCATTGTTGGCCTCAAAGGGAAACTGACGCGATTGTGTAGGATCATCTGGCTTTCTAGTGTAGTCCATAATGTAAAATAACATCATGTTAATTTCGCCTTGTCCAACGTAATGATAGAATAAGTTTTGGCCACTTCTTTTGGTTGTGCACCAATTTGTGTCTTTTGAAGTTCTTGCATCACAAGAAACAGAACCGCGAATAGTTTTTGGCAAGATAACTGTCCATGGACCCGCTTCGCCAACGATTTCTAGGTCGTCACCAGTTTCTAAAGGAACAAACTTGCTTCTGCTGAGTGCATTCGAATCTTGCATGAATTGATTAGCTTCTTCGATGAATGCATCCAAAGCTTGAATTGAATTGAATCCAGACAAGTTTAATTTTTTAATTAAAGTTACGTCTCCCGTTCTTTCAGCTTTAGTCTTAAGGTTTTGTTTAAAAGCCTCTGGAATTTTTTTGTATGCTAAAACAGAATTAATTGAATGAAATAAATCAAATGTACCTTTATTTTTATGAATCCAAGACATGTCTTGAATCTTCAAACCTTTAGATTCACCATCTAAATATAAAGCTTTATCCTTGTCAGAAATACTTAAATCTTTAATCCAATCTCTATCTTTTCTACCTTCTGCAATAAGATAGTTTTCTATCAATAGACTTAACTGTCTTCTTGTTAATCTCATCTTAAATCCAACATGTTATTAACTAATTATTTGATGCTAGATGAAATTGTATAAAAAAATGGTGGACCCGGCGGGAATCGAACCCGCGTCCGCAATAGTCTTAGTTTGAGTCATCCACAAGCTTGTCTGATTATTTCTCCAACCAGAAAGATAGCCACCTTTTTTCACAACCAACTCTTGTGTGGCCTTAGAGTTCCACCTGCTACCAACAGGGTAACCATTTCGGATGCGGCCGAGTCCGGAGACTCCCTTATAACTTTATCGTCTCATCCATCTGACTAATCTCTTGTTTTACACCGGAAGAGATACCGGCGCGATTAAGCAGCTAAAGCTACAGAATCATAGTGTGCGTTATTGTTGGCACTTATAAAGTTTGAACTGTTAAGGACGTATCTTCCCTGCTTGCACTCTCCCCTTGATTCTACCCCGTCGAAACCATTTCGGGCCCTTAAATTGTTATTAATTATCTCTTTCTTTTCTTTTTATTATTCTCTGGTTCTCTTGGGCTTACCCAATTGGTTCTTTTCCAGTAATCGCTGTCATTGAACTTCTTTAATAAGCGCTCAGCACCTTGCTTGTTCTTCTCTAAATAAGAAGCGTATATAACATCTTCTTTTCCTTTCTGTATTAGACAAACTCCCCATCGGCCGCTTTTAAGTTTTTTTAATTCAAATTTCATAATCTTTCCACAGCAAGTTTTTTGAATTTACATGTAAAAGGTTCAGGGACATTACTACCGCTAAAGAATATTTCAATGTTTGGATTGTCTTCCCAACTATCTTCCAAAACTACTCCCTTTATGTACTTGCCCTTTTCATAAGCAAATTGAACTAAATCTCCTTTTCTGTAAATGGTCATTAAAACTCCAGTGTGGTAATATGTTTGATTGCGTATTTTGGTATTCTCGGCCAACTGTAACTTCCGTGTGTATTCCAGCTTTCAGTTTCAGATATATTTGATTCTTCTAAAACTTTAATTAATAATTCGTCATGATTATAAATATGCCAGCACGTTTTATCCTCTAATCTTCCTGGGAACGCAACAAACAAATCCTTGTTTGAATAATTCTTTTTAAGTGTCATCCGACCTTTTACTTGAATCTTTAAAACACTACAATCGGAAGAACGATAGAATATAATATCAGCGCCTTCCTTGTCACCATTTACGCGCATGTGTTCTAAGTAACCGTAATCAGCCATTAAACTAATGAGTTTAGAGATATTGTAAGATTCTTTTTCTTTAGAAGAAAAGGAATCATAGAATCCTTCATTCAATCTTTTCAAGATAGTCGACGTCGATGTCATAAGTTTTTCCTGTGTAAGTGTAAATTGTTGCCATCACGCAGCGGTAAGGAAACCTTGAGTCTGTTATGTCTTCAATCACATTTAAGACCAAACCATAACCGTTAAAATTTCTATTAGATCTGCTTAAAGACCATGGGTTGTGATTAACTAAAACCAAATCTCCTTTATTAATATTATACATACACTTACTACAATTTTGCACGCATATTCTTTAAAGTCTCAGACTCTGAGTCCCACTTGACTTTCTTGCTTTTTAATGTTTTCTCATCCCAAGCGCAAAACCTAGTAGGCACGACATGATACTTAAAGTCAGACTGGTCAATAACCATGATGATGTCTTCGGGTTCATTAGAAAACGTTTTGATGATCTCTCCCCATCTTATGTTATTATCTTTATGTACGTAGTAACAAAAGTCACCAACGTTAACCTCGTTCAACAGAACGAAATCTGAAGATGTGCCTGTCTTTTTAGCGACTTCAACTTTCTTTCGTGACCTTCTAGGCATTGCTAGGATCCTTTATTGCATTGTTTCTGAAATAATGTTATAAAAAATTGTTCGACAATCTTCAGTATCTTTCTGAGAAGTGTGTGCTCCTTCATCTGTCAACTCGAATCTTTCTCTCAAGACTGCCATGTTCTGTCTTTCAGAATCTAAATAAATATGTGCAAGAGCACGTGTATCATAAATCAGCGTAGAAAGACTAAATTGCTTTTTAGACCAATCTGTCTTACCCATGAAGACTTCTTCCCAACCTGCACGTTTCAAGATCTCTGTTAAATGTCGATAATCAAAAACTGCATTGTGAGCACAAATCGGTCCCCAAGTCAGTTTCTTTACAATTGTTTCTGCAACCTCGTCAATACTTGGCGCATCTTTCCAATCTTCTTCATTGTAACCAACAATCTTCAAAGCTTCAGGATCTGCTTTTTTCAACTGTGCTTTCGTAGGTTTAACCTTTGTCGACCATGTTTCGGTCCCACCTTCAGACCAATCTGTTATGATTGTGATATCTAAGAGTGCTGATTTTTCCGGATCCAAGTTTGTTAACTCAGTATCGAAAAATGTAATTGCTTTCGCATTAGAAAAATTACCCATTCAATCTCCTTTTGAGTAATTTTATTATAAATAATATTTTTTGTTTTTACAAACGTTGACCCATTTTTTCTAGATTGTCAAGGTAAGATTTTTCTGGCAAGCCATCTTTAAAGATCAAAGACAAGTAATCTTTAAAGTCATCATTTTTTTTGTGCTGTGACATTGCTTTTCCCAAATACTGCAAGAATTTCTCTCCTGCGGGTTTATTCGTGTCATCAGACATTGTGTCAACGATATCGTCATTATTAGTTCCGTAAACATACTTTCCATCTGATTCTTTTTTTAATACTCTGACGATGTGTGCTTTTCCTTCATCATTTAGTTTTAAATGCCACTTACCTTTTCTAGTTGTAAACTCGATAACAGGAAGCCCAGGTTCTTCAACTTCTTGATCTTCTTGCTCAAACAAGATATTTCGAATTGACTCTTTGATTAGAGTTCTTAAGACTTTTTCTGTTAACTGCATTTTAAACTTCTCCAAAGTTTCATAATGATAATTATCACTTTCAAAGTAATGTTTCTATCATTCTGAAAGACATGAGAGAGTTCTGGCAATAATTCTATTCTGTTCTTCTAAGCTTTCTTTGTAACGTTGAACACTTAAACACTTTTCTGATAAGTCATCTACAACTGCAAGGTCTGCATTCATTCCATGATTTTCCAGCTGTTCTTTAGCTTTTTTTAAATCTTCCATTAAAAAGTTGATTTTCTCTCTCAAAGTCAAAAGTGTTTTTTCGATTGCGTTTCTTCTTACACTAAGTGTTTCAGCGATTTGCATTATCTTGTCTTGTTTCATGAAAACCTCAATTCAAATAATATTACTTACTGTTATACTTTTTGTAAATCCACGCGGGTAACATAAACGTATAAGTTTTTCCTTTTTCATACTTGTTAAGATCTTCATATAAAGGTAATAGTTGAGTCCCGATCCACTGTTCTTCTTTAAAGTTTGTGAAGTTAATTAAGAACGATTTTGGGATAGCTTCAGAATTCAGGCCGAATGCTCTAGAGTTCCTGTACGAGATTGCCTTGATTGTACCTATATTGGGATAGAAGTTATTAAAAACATATTCTTTGTATAGCTTTTTCCAATCTTCATTCAGGTCAGCAAATAAGACATTGTCTTCACATATTTCAAAGTTATCCAAAGGTATACTAAGGTTTTTACCATCTTTCATAATTACTTCACATTTTATAGTGCCCCATGAGTTTTGATAACTATTAAAACTCATGCACACTTCACTAATTATTGAATTATCAAAGACAATTCCTCTGTATTTATAGTGTGCAGAGTTTCTAGGTTTTTTGATAAATTTCAATATTCTAAAATTATGATAGTTCATATAAGTCGTATCCTTTTAATTAAAAAAATTTAATTAGCTTGTTATTATTATAACTCGTAAGTAAGGAAATTTGCATGCAAAAAGTTTATGATTTATACAAAGACGGAATAGGAAAAGTAGAATATATTCAACACATGGGAGATGATTTAACAATTGTCAATGCAGCTCGCGTTTCTTTTGGTAAGGAAAAAACCGAGATTGATAATCGTGACAAGAAACTCATTAAGTATCTGATTGATCATCGCCATACTTCTACGCTTGAACACAATGTAGTCACATTTAGATTTACCGTTCCTTTGTTTGTAAGAGCTCAGCATCACAGACACAGAACTTGGAGCTACAACGAAATAAGTCGACGATATACAGAGATTAATCTTAATTTCTATGAACCTAAGTCTTTTAGAACACAGCATAAGTCTAATAGACAAGCTAGTAACGAAGATCAAATCAACCCTGTGATATGGCCTGACCTTGCAGATCCTGACTACGGTACTCAAGCTGCCGAAGCTGTTAGAATTCACCACAAAAATTCAATTGATTTGTTTAATAGACTCTTAAATGAAGGTGTGTGCAGAGAACAGGCAAGAGGTGTTCTTCCACAAAATATGTACACAGAGTATTATGGCACAGTTAATCTTAATAACTTAATTAAGTTTATATCTCTTCGAACTCATGACGGTGCTCAGTGGGAAATACAAAAATTGGCCGAAGCTTGTCACAGTATAGCAACAGAGCTTTGGCCAACAGCAATGAAACACTTTGAATTAGATGTTGAGAAGTAATTTTCTAATTAGTTTTCTTAAAACAGATTCAGTCATTGTTTTAGGTTGAGCATCTAAATCTTCTTCAGCAGCTTTCATTAATTGTGCAGCAGCTTCAAATCCCATAATGTTTATCATTTGGTTGAGCGGAGCAAATGCACCCGTTAGTTTAATACCGTGACCACTTCCTGGAGGATACTCAAGAACAGCGCCTTCTAGACTTACGTTCATGGAATCAAGTGTCACCCCTGATTTAAGCAGCTTCATTTGAGCATCAAACTTTTCTGCTACATCTGGAGCCAGATCAGGTCTTACTTCTGATTCTGCCTTCTTTATCATTTCTCTTAAAACTGCTGCAATTCTTGGTGCGTCATCTGCGATAACTGATTGTGTTGTATTTAACAAAGCTAAACCAAACTTAAAAGTCAATCCAACCAGAGGACGAAGAGCCTCTTTGTAAAACGTAGTTAAGGTTTTGTCTGAAGTTTTTGTTAGATCAAAGATTAATTTTTCTCTAGGTCCGTGCTTTTTAGCTGAGTATCTTGTTCCTTCAATTCCCATTTCAGATCGCGCATCTGTTGCTTTCATGTCATGATCAGCGGCGAATGTTGCTAAAACTAAGATATCATTTTCATTTAATAAGTTAGCATCTTGAATTGTTTTTAATTTTGCTTTCACAAAAGAAACAACATACTCCCCTATTCGACTATCAGCAGTAATTCCGTAAGTTTGTCCTAATGTTGATTCGCCTACAGTGATATTTGGGAAATCTCTAATGTTCTGTATAAGAGAAGTACACGTTTGAAATGCTGCACTTAAATCGCTCCCTCCTTCAGCTGTAACACTCTCAGTGCCTTGATTATCAGAGCTCAATCTTGTAATTGGTAAGTCGAGTACTTGTGGGCCAATAGCTTTGAATTCTTGTCCCGATCTAGACTTGACAGCAGTTTCAGGGAGATTGCTAATAAAAAGATTAAACAACCTTTTACCTTCTTGAGGAGTAGCCTCACCTACTTGAATTGTCCCACGATCAATTCCGACAGGAGAAGGAGAAGTTTCCAAAGGAGATATCCCGTGAAACACAATCAGGTTCTTATTGTATTTGAGAATGTTTGGCTTGTCTGCAATAACGATTTCCGTATTAATATAAGTACCTGGGAAAGTTCCAAAAACTTCGCGAATAACTTCAGAAGGCATTGACCTAAGTACAGCTTCTAAAACAGAACCTCCTTCACCAAAGATATAATCTTGAACCACTTTCTCAGCAGACAAAAGTTGTTCTGACATTTCTTCTGTTGTCATTCCCACCTTTGAGGCTTGTCCTTTGTTTCTTGCAAGAATTGCTTTAATATCTTTTTGATCTGCATTTACATCAAAGATTCGAACTGTTCCGTCGGGATTAACACTCACTTTTGCTTGTACATCTGCAATTTCATCTTCAGAACCAACTTCGGCAAATCTTCCTCCAGTAAAGAATATGTTTTGCCCATCAATCTTTTCTGTTATCTCAATGCTTCCGTTAAGAACACCTTGTAAAGCATCACCAATATCGTTAAATGTTAGGTCCATTCTTTCGTAAGGATGGTCCATGTGTCCAGCTAATCCGCCCATAATAACCTCTATCTAATGTTTTTAATTATCACTTAAGAGAAGAAAAATTAATCTTCTTCGGAAGAATCATCATCAGATGACTGATCTGTTTTGTTATTCTTGTAATCGAACTTATCGTTCTTCTTGAAGGTAAAGTCTTTCAAATTATGAATTTTCTCGCCTTTGCTTTTTGTCAAAGCTTTCTCTAATTCTTCTATTGTTTTTCGTGGGTTATCTGATTCTTTTAAAACGCTTTTGAAAGTATCATCAAGTTTGCTGCTTTCTATAATTTTCTTAAGTTTGTTTGCTTTTTTATTTCCATCTTTACTTGGTTTTTTTGGAATTGCACCCTGTGGTCTGGGTGTTGGCAAATCGTCTGGGATTACGCTTGTAGGAACACCCATTAAGAAAGCTTCTAGATATTTTAAACATATCTCTTCAACTTCTTCTAAAGAAGATGTGTCTGCTAAAGAATCGTCGAAAACTTCGTCCAAAAGGATCCACCCTGTTTCTTTCCAGAGTTCAATAGAAGTCTGTGATATTTCTCCCATCTCATCTGAAGGTGTGATGATTGTTGTAATACGGGCTCTAGAAGTTGTTTGTGAGGTAGCGCCTGGATAGTTCCAACGCATTGCGTATATAGATGATCGAATACTCTGACCTTCACCTGATAGAGCATTTTGACAATAAAGTAATCTGTAGTTGAATTCTGGATCGAAAGACATAATTTTCTCCTATCTGTGTAATTTAGAGCCGTCAATGACGCAATAAGTAAAATCTCCAACTCTACATTCTTTCCACTCAGATTCTACTTTGTATTTGATATATTTATCATCTTTTTCGTATATTACAACTAAAGAGTTGTCCTTGTCAAATAAGAAGCAACTCCCGTCTCTATTGTTTTTAATTGTAAGTTTATGTTGTTTTTTGTAAGTTTCAATTATCTCTATCATTTTTTTCCTTGAAAGCTTTGCTTATTTTTGTTTTCTGTTGTTTTTCTTCATAAGCTTTTTTCTGATCTGCCAAGTCTAATTCTTCTAATTCGTACTCCACAAAAGATTTACCTAAAGCAGATCGAGGTCCGGCTGGTTTGTAAACAGCGCCTGGCCCAAAACCTCTACCGCCTTTGATTTTGACAATTCTTTCAATTTCCTCTAAGACTAGTTGATAAACTGTTTTCATAATTTGAGACACCTAACTGATAGCCGTTTCTTATAATTATGCGCACAAAATTAAACCGAAATACGCTATTTATGTTTTGGCAAGAATAACTCTACCACCCCGTGCCCCCCTGCGGGTAATTCTAAAGCTAAGTATCCTGATTATTTTGTTTAAGCAACATTATTGTCATTGACAAATAAATGATAGGTATTGCTGTCATCGTTATCATAGTGGATGTGATATTCAATTTCTTTCTTGATTTCTTCAAATTCGAGAGAGAAACTATCTGTTTTCTTAATCCACTTTTTAAGTTTGCTTTTAGTCTTTTCAATCTTTTTCGCATAAGCTTCTTCTATTCTTAAGTAATCTTTAAAATTTTTGCAATCCAATTGTTTATCATTTCTTTCTTCAATGAGCAATACAATTTCATCTTGATAACGCTCAATCCACCCTTCACGAAGATTAATTACGTTTCCGACAAGCACATTAACCTTTTTCATTGCATTTGCTTTATTCATACGTGATTTACCGCGTGACCCTTTCGCAGGAGGAAAGAAATCATCAGGTGTTAATCCTTCAAAGAAAAGTACACAGAAACTCTTGAAATCATCTGAAGCTACAATGTAAATGTAATCCAAACATTCTTTATTGTTAATAGTATCCCAGTCAGTTTGAAAGCTGTAAGAAACTGATCCTTTGGAACGGCTGCCACTTGTAAGTTTACATTCTAATTCTTTGTTGATATCAACAATAACTACATCTGGATTACCAGGAGCTCCATCACTAATTACTTCTTTGAACTTTTTAGCCAAAACATTGCGCGTTTCTTTTTCCTGCGCGTTTGAAACAAGCTGATTTCTACGTCCAATGTTTTCATGAAGGTCGTAACCATATTTACTAAAAACAGTGTAAAGATCAGATTCAAAGTTTTGGATGCGTTCAATAATTTCTAAAGCATCATTACGATTAATGTAAGTCAAGATTAACTCCTATATTGCGTTAACATTATTATTATACTACAATGTTTATTAAATTTGCATGCGCTTAAACAAGGTTATGTTTTGAAAGAAAACCGAGACCAACAATTCCCACAGTTATTAAAATCGCAATTAATAAATTATAAAGTCTGTCCAAAAATCTATTGAAAGCGTTATCACATTTTTCCTCATGCTTTTTGCTTATCTTACCTGAGGTTATGTACTTAAAAGCTTCCCACTCAATCTTTAGTCTTTTTCTAATCTTCATTTGGCCACCATACCATTTCAATTGTATTACCATCTGGGTCTTCAATGTACTTATAACGACTTCCGTCTCTATGAGACTTCCAATCTTCAGGTGGGGGATTGTGCCATTTGAAAGCAATGTGAGGTGGGTGTTGTTTACTTATTGTTAACGCCAGGTTTACGCCGTTAACGCAGAGCATGGCCCAAGTTTCATCTTGGTATTTAACCTCAGTATTGAAATTAAATTTATACCAACTAACTGATTCGTTTATATCTTTAACGTTTATAGCAATGTGATCAAGCATAATATTGATTATACTATGCTTTTGATATTTTTACAAAGGTTTTCTGTAATAAGACGGTTTTTTCTTTCTTTTTGGTTTTGGTTCCATCTGTGTTGGATCTAGATCACCGGTTACATTAAAGCCACCCGAATATTCATCTTCACTGTCAATATCAATCGGAATCAAACCAATTTCTTCTGTTGAGATATCATCTTCGTCGTCGTAACCTAAAACAGAATTGATGTATTCCATTTGTTTTCTTCTTTCTTCTTCGCTTGGTATTTGTCTTGAAGATGCAATATCATTGTAAGTTACATTAGGATATTGATCTGACATCGATCGTGTGTCTCTAATTGATCTTTCTAAAGACGAGATGTCATCGAAAGAATCTTCATCATCGAAGTCAGGTAATTCAGGTAAGACAGGAGGGGATCCTGATCGAACTGCAATATCTACGTATAAGTCTTCTGCAGGAGTAGGGACAACTTTGTAAAGTTCTTGGTAAACTGGATCAAATGAAGAAGGGTTAACAACAAAGAAATCAATTCTTCTGTCTGCTTCTTTTGTT
>Ga0208019_1000422_pt1 | contig 22859 bp, 32 predicted proteins | sample CB_VirMetaG_5_FD_184540 | JGI IMG/M metagenome (GOLD analysis project Ga0208019, IMG submission 184540) | Freshwater to marine saline gradient viral communities from Chesapeake Bay - CB_1508_1D Viral MetaG (SPAdes) (version 4) | ecosystem: Environmental > Aquatic > Marine > Coastal | place: USA...
GGCAACCGCACGCCAATCAAGCAGGATCTGTTTGATATCTGCATGGAACGCCGCACTGTGCTTTCCGATTACATCCCCAAGCAATCCGACAGGGTTGAACTGGTGATCTGCTGGGAATGGCACGGCGAGCCCTGCAAGGGCCGAATGGACTGGTACACGGGCACCGACATCTGGGATCTCAAGACCACTCGCGATGCGTCTCCCCGTGGATTCCGATCTTCGATCAATAGCTTCCGTTACTACCAGCAGGCGGCGTATTACCTGAACGGCGCACGTTCCGTGGGGTTACGCGCCGACAAGTTTTATTTCTTGGCCGTGGAAAAAGCGCATCCCTACCCGTTTGGTGTGTACACACTCAGCGATGAAGCCATCGCTTTTGGGGATGCGCGCAATGAGCAGGCGCTGAAGATCGGGCTGGAATGCTTGGAAACCGACGTGTTTACGCCATTCAACGCCCATCACAATGTCGTGGAGTTTGGGGCCGACGAGCTTTACTGAGGTTCGAGGTGCACTACATTGTCCCTCTCGGGCTCCTCGTCATCTTCGCAATAATCGTCATCTTCGCAATAATCGTCATCTTCCTGCGGGTAAGACATGAAAACGCCCTCTTCGAGAGTGGCTGAGATAATCAGCGTCTCGCCCGCCTCAAGCTCCGCTTCGAACTTAATCTTCCCCATACAGCGTACCCCGCTCTCGGTGATAATCCACGTTAGCGGCGTGCGCCTCGAACAGATCGCCCTTGCCCTGCCCGTAGTAGCCTACGGCTAAACGCTCTGCGAGCAGGGTGTGGTTGAGGCTGTGCTCATCCCCACCAAAGAAAAGCTCCACCAGAATGCGGCCATACTTGCCGCGCTCCTCATCGAGCACCGTCTTAACGGTGACAACGGGGCCCTTCATAGCAACCTCGTTCCTGACAAATTCCGTGGCGAGAATGCCCAACTGCTTGAGGTCAGGCGCGTCCTGATATCCGCGTTTCTCCGCCGTATCGATGCCGTATAGGCGACAGTTCTGCGCCTTGAGTTCGATGTCAAACCCAAGGTCGATATCGAGCACCACACTGTCCCCGTCAATAACGCGGCAGATGCGAGCCCGATAAGTATAAGCTGGCTCTATTCCCATTCTTCTTGCTCCTCTTCTTCTTCGCCCTCAACCCAATCCTCTGCCTCGGGGCAGTTCGGATGATGGCCGTTGACGCACAAACATTCTGAGCACAATCTCATTCGCAAATTTCCTCCCTGATTTTTTTGTAGTCAGGCCAGCCTGACTGGCCATTTGTACGCTTAAACAGCAATGTCTGTTGACAATACAGGGCTTCTTCATCGAGCGCATCCTGATAATCAGCCTCGCCCACCAACCCAAAGACAAGGCTCAGAAAAGCCACCACGAGAAAAGCCCAGATGTGCTCGCTCATGCCGCCACCTCCTCTGGATCCCAGCACTTGGCCTTGCTGGGTCGCTTGAAAAACCCAAACTTCGGGTCATCCTTGCTGGGCTCGCAAGTCGCAACAAAAGCAACCCACATCCCCTTGTGAAGATCATCTTCGATGGCTCGCGGTACAGAACCCCAAACCTTGAAGCCTCGGTCATCAATGACCAGCATCTTGAGGGCTCCGCCCCAATCGCTGTCCTGCCACTTGAGGGTCAGAACCTCGCCGACGATTTCCAATCGATCCTCGGGAACGTCAGGCGCGGCCGCCGCTCGGGCTTCCTGCTCAGCCTTCTTAGCCTCTCGCTCCGCCTCGATCTTGGCCTCGACGGCTCGCTTATCCGCCAGCAGGAAATCCCCAACAGCGTTCACAACGTCTCGCGGCACTCGGCCATTGAAGTAGACATAACACATGAGCGTGCCAGCGAAGGGACCATACTCCTTTAGATAGGGCACGCCCTGCTTCAGAACGGGCTCGCCAACAGCATTGTTGAAAGATAAGCAGAACGGATAGTAATCTGGCTCCCCGTCCATCGGGTTTTTGAAGGCCGCCTCGGAGCGGCCAAGCGCCTCGATAGGTACGTCAGTCAGCTTGTTGTCTGCGGCGGCATCAAAGCCAGCGAGGCTACCGTCTTGAATCCACGGCTCCTTGAACTTGTCCATCGGCAGAAACTGGCCGCCCATGAAGTGGTCGCTACACTTGCGATCACCTTCCATCCACTCGTGCAGATAGCCGTCGCAAGGCGCGTGGTAAGTAGTCTCCACGCCATCCTTGTTCTTGCCGCGCACTGGCGGGATGCCGTTGTTACGGTCAGCCATGGCTTTCTCAAGTCGAGTGCGCCATGCCTTGTAGGCGGCATCGCTGGCCTTGCGATAGGCCGCGAGCCGTTCTTTCATTGCAATCAGATCAATAGTCATACTGTTTTCTCCCCGATAAGGGCCGCTTACGCGGCCTTCGTGATGTGCTGGTCAATAACGCGACCTGTTTTAGTGTCAATCAGCCGAACGTCTTGTGCGCGCCCGAGGTCAGCGACCTGTAAATTAAAGTGCCTGCACGCTGTCTTGAAGGGGTACGCTTTTTTCAGGACGTCTTGCCACTCTGTTTGCGCATACTCAGCAACACCGTCTTTTTCATACTCAGCCTGCATCACTGCGTTGTCGCGCCGTTGAACCTGAAACCGAAACTGACGAAATCTATTTTCCATTGCTATCTCTTTCCTTCTCTGTCAGGACCACCCCGACCACAAAGAGATAATCTCACATCTCCGTGTCGATGTATACAAATTGATGCAGGAATATTAGACCGATTTGTCATAAAAAAGGCCGCTGTTATGCGGCCTTACTCCTCCCCTTCAGCAGTCGATGAATCGCCTTGGCCTCTTTGCCCTTGATGCGCGGGTCGCGCTTGATTGCTTTGTCCACCGCTTCTTTGTTGTACTTTGCCATTTAAGTCTCCTTAACTTTCGATTGAGTGTGAGGCTATAGTTCACAAGACCACGAGACCGAACCTAACCCGCTCAATAACGTCATTCCAAAACTCACTGACTGGGCCTGATTGCCAGCTAATGCAGAAGGACTCTGCACCGCTTGAGTCCCAGCAGTAGCCAGAAGGCGCGTCAACAGTGACGACCATTGCCTTCGTGTTACTCCCCGCGACCTCCGAAACAACCCAATCCATGCTACCGCCCACAGACTCGATCACCCTTAACGCTTGAGCTTTAGTTGCCATTTGCTTCTCCCTGATAAGGGCCGCTTACGCGGCCTCATACATGGCATTGAACTGCGACAAGATCGCCTCATAGCGATATCGCAAACCTTGCACTCCAAGCTCCGCTCGGCAAATGCTCTGAAACGATCCAACGCCAGAATCACCAAATGCGTATGCCTCGCTGGCGGCTTCGCTTTTCACTTCGTGCAACTGCTCTTCTGCCAATGTCAGTACGTCTTCAGCTTCAGCTAAAGCGGCCCAAATATCGTTGTTGATTGATTCGTTCATTTTGCTTTCTCCTGTCGAAAGGTTGGGGCCGCTTACGCGGCCATCTCTGAATAAAAGTTTTCGATCTGATCGTAAGGCCACTGGCTCATGTTCGGCTTTCCCTTGCTTTCCCAGAACTCGCGACGAGGCGCGACGAAAGAGCAAATTCGAGCGAAGCTAACCAGACCTTCGTTCTGCTTGTACCAGTTGACTCGGTAGTAAGGATTTCCGAGGTGGCTCACGCAGTCCCATGCCTGAGTAGTAATCCACTGGTCAAGACGGAAGCCGTCATCCTTGACTGCCTTGGCGGCGGCTCGCTCCTGCTCGATGATGATCTGAGCTTCGTTCTTAGAAGCAGGAACAAGGTCGGCGTCTTTCATCGCGGCGCGAAGCTCGACCAACTCAGCGACTTGGGCAGTCATGTCACCGAAGACTTCGGCGTCGATGTGCTTGGCTTGACGGACGTTGTGTAGATCCATCGGGTAGGCGTCAGATGCCTTGAGGTATTCAGCGTACAGTTCCTCGTTGATTTCGCCGTCGACAAAGTACGGGATCTCTTCGCGCAACTGAACGTCGCGGGCGCGACGAATGATTTCGTATCCGCGTGACAGAGCGGTCATCGCCTCTTTGCGGTTGGCGTTGCTGTTGAACCCAGCATTGAACATCTCAACCGCGAGGTCGCGGTACTGGTCTGAAGTGCTGAAGCCCTTGCGGTAGCTCATTTTTCTATCTCCCTATAACCAATCAACATCCCTAATATACACACTTCCGTGTCGTTGTGCAAGTATTTGCAAATAAAAAAATGGGAATATTTATGGTAGATTTGAGGCAGTTACAGGGAGGAAAGCAATGAAACAGGAAACCAAATTATGGAGATTGACGAAGACGGAACGTGGTCGAATCTGGATGAAATTGGAGTTGATGATATTTTATTGGCGTATCGAGCGGCTGTTGCTACAGCACGCCGCCTCCAAGAAGATGTCGCAATTATGGAAGACCTTGCGGTCATACGTCTCGCAGAGGCTAACGAGGCCCCCGCTCACATAATCCGGTTCAAGCCTTTTTCTCGGCCATCTTACGCTGAACGTATTCATTGAAGTCTTCGCCAAACTTCTTACGAAACCAGACAGGCCACGGAACCTGTCGGGTAGTGCGCCCATCTCGGTTCCGCCAAACATGACGCGCCGCATAGTATTTGATGTCTTCGGCCCACCGCTCCTCTCTCTCCCGATCTTCGATCTTCATCTGCTCGCGCAGGCTCACTGATACATCTCCTTCATTTCCAATGTGCGGCTACGGTTGTGTAGCCAGAAGACCAGCAGGAACCTGTCGCCTTTGTGTACAGGTAGCCCACGGTGCAGTTTCGTAAAGCTCGGGAATATCAGCGCGTGACCTGTAGGGAGGGGCTTCAGCGTGCCCAAACCATGGAACTCCGTTCCTCCACCCTCGTATTCGCCCGTGTTGAGCGGCACCACCACACTCATATCGCTTGACTCGTCGTGATGCCATGCGCCCTGCTTCTTGTCTTTGACGTTGTAGTTGGCAAGCTGAATTGATGAGACCTCGGCGCAATCGCGCTGATAAAGGCTGAAAAAGATAGGATTCAGCACGTTTTGCACAATGAACCACATTGTGCGGTAAAGCTCGGGAACCATGTCGTGAAGGGTGATCTCGGGGATCTGGCGCAGAACGTCCTCGCTGGGGTTTGTCTCAAACAGCCCCGCCTTCTGCATCTCACGAATCTCTTCAACCAGCATCTTGCAATACTGCCGCCGCAGAAGCGGCACCCTATGCACGTCAGGAAAAACCTTCTTTATGTGCTTACTTACTGCCAGCTTCTCCAGATCCTCTGTCCCATTTCGCGCTCGAAACTTTGCAATTTGCGGCAGGGAATCCTGCACCGATTGATACAACGGCTGATTGATCATCCAGTGGCTTTGCATTGACAATAAGTAATTTTTGAGATTGTACATAAATGTGGTAATTGTGTATGATTAGTTGCATAACTTAACAGATGGAGCGTTTTGATGGAAGACGAGAACATCAGCGTTGGCGTAGTAAGCGTCGACACTGGACAGGTTGCAGTGGCTGTTGAAGATAAGCCAGCGCGCGTAAGGAAGTCTCTGGCGGTAGACGAGGCTACCTACGAGATGCTGAGCCGCGTGTGCGCTGAGCGCCGACGTAGCAAGATCCAACAGCTTCAGGTATTGATCGAGACTGAGTTTTACGCCTTGGGCCTTGATGAGAGGGACTCGTGATCAGAAATCTGTTCAGCAAGAACAAACGCATTCCCCAGACCTACGAGCCGGTGATGGAGGCTCAAGAAGTTCTGGAGATGTTCAGCAGGCTAACCCTGCACCAGCAGGCCGTGTTGATGCGGCTGATGTCCAGAAACCTGATCATCGACCTGCCTGACGATGCCGTCATGGGTTATGAGCTTGATTGGAGCGTAGACAAAGCCATGGTGGTTGCGACTATGGCCGAGGGCTTTGACGTTACACCAGCCCTGCAATCCCCATCTGACGCATAGCGATCTCGCGATCATCCTCGTTCGGTAGCAAGGCAGGCGAGAAGTTCATGGGCGATGCCTGCGGCATGGGCGTCATGGGTAGTGGGTCAAACTCAGGCAATGCCATGGCGCTTTCGCTCTGCCCAATTTCATTGAGCCTTGCTTCCATGCGCGCTCGATCCGCAGGCGACAGTTCTCTGAACTGACCTTCCTCTCCCTCGTCTGTCAAAATGTTCTGACGTAAAATGCCCTGCACAGATTGTGAAAACACTGGCGTGCGTAACGATCTAACTGTCTGACGAGTAGCTTCAATGCCCTCTGCCAGCTTTTGACCGCGCATGATGCCCTCTGCAATCTCCTCGCCTTTTATAGGGATCCTGCTCAGCAGTCCCCTTCTGTTTGCCGCGCTAATCAGTGCGTAAGAGGTGCCAGACGGGTTGCCTCGCGTCTCTGCCCACACCGTGGGCACCACGTCATCCCTAAACTGCCGAATCCGAGCAAGCTCATCTTCACTAAACAGCTTGCTGATGATGGACTTTTGCTTTTCAAAAACGTCGTTAAAGTTGTCTACCACCGCTTTTCTGGACACAGATCCCTGCCGGTTGGTGAATGCCCGAGCAAGGATTCCGTCTTTGATTAGCTGAGTAACCCGCGCGTACTCCTCTGCTGGCAGAGCTTCTTGTAGCTTGTCCAACATCAGCGGCACAGCCTGATTGGGGTTGAACCGATTGTGGCCGAACAGGAAGTTAGCCACCTGTACGGGCGTATAATCTCGACTGCTCAGTTGCTCAAGAAGTCGATTGGCAGTTCTTTCTGCCTGATTTCTTCCGCCGCCTCTGCCGACAAGCCCCATATACTGGCGATACAAGCCAGTAGCATTTTGCAGTTGCTCTAGCACCTCTGGGCTACCACGCATAATGCCAGACTCAATCCCCTCAAAGATCGCTTGGTCTAGCGTTTCCTTCATCTTGATCAGCGCCAACTGCTCGGGAGAGCCCGGTGCGGCCTGATTCTTAATCTGGCTTAAAGATTTTTGATAGTCATGCAGGCGATCCAGCGACTGATCTTTAAAGCGCGGGTTTTGCAAAATCCTTCTAAGTTTTCTCAGGCGATCAATTTCCGCCTTCAGTATCGGGGTGTTGACCAACTGTGATGGGCCCACAATTTGCGGATACACATCCAGCATCTGATCAACAGTCTGACGCACGCCATCGGCGGTCATCACTGGCGCTTCATCTGCGGCCTTTACTGCCTCATAGGCGGCACCAGCCTCCTCCTTTAGCTGACCAGCACGCTGGGAAACCGTGCTTTGCGCTTCTTCTGCCGCGCGCACAGGTGTCAATCCAAGATCGTCCTGCAAACCGGGCACGCCACTGCCATACTCATCAATCATCTGCATGGCGTCATCGGTTATCTCCCGAAGCTGACGCTCATCAAAGCCACGGATTACGTCAGTTCCGCCGCCCTGCGGTGCCATCCGAAGCTCTTCCTCTTTGCTTAACTGCTCTGTCATGCGGGGAGAGGGGCCAGTAGGTGCAGGGGCGGTGCGCTGTCCAACCGTTAGCGGATATTTGGACTGCTGTAAAATCTCAGGCGTCATTCGCGGAAAGACAAACTCAGCGACCTGCTCAGCCGCTTCTCCAGTTTTTCGCGCGGCGGCCTTAACGCCAGCACCAACTCCGCGAAGAACAGGGGGAGCCAAAACATCAGTGCCTACCCCTATCATTGTAGACGTGCCAATTTCTCCGGTAACGTCTGATAATGAGCGGCCCCTTTCAGCAGTGGTTTGCGGAGTTAGCGCCGCCTCTCCCGCTTGAGTTGCCGCTTCTGTAGTCGTATATGCTCCTAGTCCCCGCAAGGCGGTAGAGAGGGTGCCTCTTGCGCCCTGCACAAAGCGGCCCGCTGGAATATATTTGGCCACCTCGCCAATAGTCGTGTTGATGTCTTGTTCGGTTAAGCCGGGCTTGTTGATGTAATAAGGAATGTCATTCCACATCATCATAGGTAGGCCAAACTTGTCCTCATAAATGCCGCCAAATCTGGCGTCATCTTTGAAAATCTCGCCAAGCCTTTCTGCCTTTCCGCGATCATCTCTGATTAAGTGGACTTGGGATGCGATGATTTCGTCTGTGAGCCCGAGGGATCCGTCTTGTATATCAGTAATTTCGAGAAGCTCTGGGTATTCAATGGGCACGCCGTAACCTGTGACCGCCCCCACAACAGCACTAGCACCATCTTTAATTGACTGAAGAATTGACTTTTCTTCTGCCGCTATTTCCTCTTCAGAAGGCTTCCTTGGGGCGCTGTTGACGCCGACACCCACTGCATTAGCTGGCGCTGGTAAAGGCATTGTTACTGAGCCCCCATGGCTTTTTCCCAATCCTTGACAATGTATGGGCCTTCAATGCCCTCAAACAAAACATTGCCGTTTATATCTCTGTTAAGAATTACCGCCCCGCTTGGCAAGTTGTTATACCAAGACATTACTGCGGCCTCATCATCTGGAGAGCCAGTCCATTTCTCCCAGATGCCGTTATCAGCCTTCATAATTTCTCGGTTCACATCTTCCATGTTCATGTACTTGCCAGAGGTAAGAAGATTTTGCTCTAACTGATTTAGCTGGATGGCATTTTCGGTCATCTTCTTGAACGCATAAAGGGCGAGGTAGTTTGCCATCTTAGTGTTGCCGATAGATAGCAGGGCCTGCTTATAAGCCCTAAATTCCATGTCAGAAGTGGATCCAGATCCCACGGGACGCATTTTTGGGCCCAGAGCATTTGCAATGGCTTCCAGCCTATCAAGCGCAACGATTTCTGGCGTCTCAGTGCCAAAAGCCTGCGTAAAAGCTCTCTTGAGCGGAGACAAGATTTCAGTGACCTTACCTGTCTCGGTGGAAGGATCCATTAGCAGAGTAAGTGCGTCCTCAACCTGCGGCAATACAGATACCGCATTGCTATTGAACGCATCTTGGCTCTTGGCTATTAAATCCAAGCGCTTGCTTGCATAACTGTTAAATGGTGTTTGCCCAGCCGCCTTACTCGCGCCAAGCATGATATTTGTCACCTCATCGCCTTTGATGTAAGGCGTAAGCTCAGCAAAATTTCCTCCGACAATAACCGGCGCGCCAATTTGCTCTGGGCTTGATGCCGTAATTTGTTGCACCGCCCTTTCATAATTTGGGTTGTCAGGAGAGAGCCCAAGCCCCTGAATTACAGCTTCCGCGTCTGCGCGACTCATGTAAGTAGCCGCCATGCCTGTGGCTGTTGTCTTGTAACCTTTGCCGCCAGATGTTGACCCTATTCTGTCTCTGATCGAGAAAGCCTCTGATGGAGTCAATGGGATCTCTTCCCCCTGCTCGTAAAGCCTTCCTCGCAAGGTAATGCCATTTGGATCTTGGACAACGAAGTAATCGATCTCGTTAGCAGAATCTTGCTTCGCCTTGTAAATCTCATATTGGTTCAGCATATCTTGGGCAGACTTGACATCAGACTGAGCCAGTTCAAATGCCTTCATCGCTACCGCGCGATCCTCTGCCCTCTGAGCTTCTCGCCTTTTTCTTTGCTGTGCGTCAAATTCTGACAAGCCCATACCCATCGAAGTAAAGGCTCCCGCCGTGGGGTCCGCCGCAAGCATGGTTCTGCCCACCGTGCTGGCAAGATCAAAGATACTAGATGGCCGCTCTGGGCGAATTATGTTTCTAAGTTGCGTCTGATACTGACCAAACCGCTCTTCAAAATCTGGCACCGTAAGACTTGCAGGAGTTTGTCGTTGCTGAAGGGCCTGTTGCAAAGCCATAAGCTGACGCAAAAACTCCTCATCATCTGTTTCTGTCGCAGGCGGTGCAGGTGTTAAATATCCTTGGAACGGATCAACCTGACCACCAGCTTGGAATCCACGGATCTGCTCTTCTAACTGTGCTCTGGTCATGCCCATATCAACATTCCCGCCTTCTCGAAACGTCCTAAGTTGCTTCATCGCCTGATCCGCCATGGCCTGCTCACCTTCGTTCATGGCTCTGACCGTGGGCGTAATCGTCACAGGAGGGGGCGTCCCCCTGTCGCGACCCATCTCATATTGTAAAGCGGCGTCCAATTGATTGCCCGCCGCCTGTGTAATTGGCCCAATGAAAGGCAAATGATTTGCAAGCCCCTGCCCCGTCATCAGATACGAAGCAAAATTTGCAACGGGTAATGCGCCGCCTGATGTTAAAGCGCTAATTCCCGACAGCACTGTTCCTAAGTTAGACATAAGCTCATATTAAGGGCCCGGCGGTTGTTGTTGCCCAAATCCCGGCTGGGTTGGCTGTTGATAACCATAGCCGCCATATTGCGGCTGTTGATTGCCTCCAAAGTAATTGCCAAGCGCGCCAAAGAAGGCCAATCCAGTGCCAAGGCCCGCTTGCAACGGACTCGGTGCTGGCCCAAATTGCGTGGCAATTTGGCTTGGCCCCGTCTGCTGGCCTGCAAACTGCATAAATGGCAAGAGCGACTGGTATTGCGCGAGCGGTGCCTGCTGTGCCTGCAACTGAGCTTGATATTGAGCATTCAGCATCTGCTGTTGATTCTGCTGTTGCAGAGCGCCAAGGCCAGAAAGCATCTGAACATTTTGCGCGCCAGCCGATTGAGCCGCTTGCCCAAGACCGGCCAATCCAGCGGCTTGGGCTTGTGCGGCCTGCGCCGCGTTTGCGCCGAAGGTACCGTAGGCACCGGAAAGATTTGTACCTAATCCCATTTGGGCACCGCCCAAACTTGTGCCAAGGTTGGCCTGCGCCGCGCCTAAATTTCCATACCCTTGTGCTACCTGCCCCGCCGCGCTAAGAGCGCCTATTCCCGCTTGGCCGTAACCTTGTGACGCCGCTTGGCCTAAACCAAGCGCGGTTTGAGCTAAATTGGTGCCCGCGCCATAAAGTTGACCAGCTTGTTGTTGTTGCGCGTTTGCGAGGTTCGTGCCAGCGCCAAGCATCTGCTGGCCTGCCATTAACTGCTGTTGAGCCAGTTGGTTTTGAGACGCCAGCCGCTGTGCGGCGGTTTGCCCAAGGGTTGAAATGCGTTGTTGCGCGGCGGCATCTTGAGCCTGCGCGGCGGCCATTTGTTGTGCCGTCATGGCTTGGCCAGCACCAAAGCGTTGCGCCCCCACTGCGGCGGTCTGTCGACCAAGGCCCTGCTCTGCACCAAATCTTTCTCCAGCAAGCGCGCCGCGTTGTCGGGCAAGCGCCTGAGTAGCGCCCAATCTTTGTGCGGCGGCATCGCTAAGGGCTTGAGCCATACGCTCACCAGCCGCGCTTTCTAGCTGAGCTTGTTGTCCAAGTTGCTGAGAAAGCGCCTGACCAGCGCCAAACCGTGTTGTTGCGCCAGAGCCCAATCGAGAGGCCAGCGCCTCCTCGGCCCCAAATCTCTGTCCAGCCAGTGAAGCCAGACCAGTAGCGGCTTGACGCTGAGCTTCCTGCTGACGAGCAAACTCGCCAAGAGCGGTCTGCTGAGCCTGCCCAAAGCCCTGTGAGCGGATTCCTGCCAAACTCTCTGCCAGACCCCTGCCTAGCGCCTCACGGCGCTCTGCGGCCGTTAGACGAGCCCTTGAGCCAAAGGCGGATTCTCCGCCTGTCTGGATGTCTCTGGCACGCTGTGCGATATCAGCCTGATCCCCAGCCTCCAAAACGTCCTTAATGGTCTGCTGAACCACAGACTGCTCGAAAGGATCGTAAAACGCCTGCGTCATTGAGGGGTCAAAAGCCCCCGTAGTCTGGCGCAAGCGTGCCTCAGACTCTCCGAGTCTTCCTCCAAGCCCTGCTGTGGCACCTGCTGTCGTAAGCTCTGATCCCGTCAACCCACGGCCAAGTGCGCCGATTGCGCTTCGCAGTTGACCCGTGGCGACATCAAGACCGGGCGCTAGGCCAGAAAGAGCCCTGCGTCGCTCTGCTAAAGATCCGCCAAGCTCTTGACCAAAACGACCAACACCTGCACGCTCTTCTGCCAAAGCGCGTTCAAGGTCTGCGCCAAGATCGCCCACCGCTCGACCTTCAATGCCAAGAGAGCGGTCAAGCTCAGTTCCAAAAACATCTCTGGCTCGGCCCAACGTGTCAGTTGCCGCACCCACCCTACGGCCAAGTGCCTGCTCTGCTTGCTGTGCAAGCCCTTCTATGGCACCAAGGTCTTCACCAAATCTTCCTGCCGCCGCGCGACCTATGTCTTGGAACGCGGTGATATCTCGGCCAAACTCATCAAAAAGTCGGCCCTGAAAATCTCCAATTCTGCCTAAATCTGCGCGTAGATCGCTCGTTGCCTGAGTAGAAAGCAAGTTTGCACGATCCACTCCGCCCAGCAAGGATTCAAGGCCCAAGGCTCTATTTGTAGCCGCTTCATCTGCGGCGGCCTGAATTGCCGCTAAAGCATCCTGTTGCGTGCCAATTTGCGCGCCCAAGCCTTGGCTCAAGGTGCCAAACGCATCTTGATAGCCGCCCTGTAATGCCGCCACCTGCTGTTGAAGCGCCTGATTCAAAGCCGCCCCACTACCCGCATAAGCGCTTTGCGCCGCCTGTAAGTAAGGCTGAATTGCGCCGACGTTTTGTTGAGCTAAGTCAATTGCGGCCAACTGGCCGGGGCTCAGTCCAGCGACGGGTTGCTGATAAACTATAGGCGTGCCGTCTGGGGCATAAAAGGTATTTTGGGCGGCTTGCATCGCACCTTGGATAAAGCCGGGTTGACCCCCAAGACCAAACAACAACTGTTGCATGATCGGGTCCATAGATACATTTTGCTGAGTAACGCTCGGCACATAAACGCCGGGGTCTAAAGTGCCTATGCCGACATTTCCGGTTTGGCCAGTGCCAGTGCCTGAGCCACCAGTGTCGGATTCATCGCGGTCATCAATGCCGTTATTGTTTACGTCAATGAATTGACCAGTTCTAACCATACCGTCTCCAGCATTTGGGCCGCCCGTACCTGACCCTATAGGCTGATCGCCTAGCGTCGCAGAACCGGGTACTGGTTGTTGTCCGAGACGGTCTTCTAAACTGGTAGGGGGTGGCTCTCGAAAACTCGAAGGCATCCCCTGCTGGACGAAAGCGTCAACCTCTGCCTGATTGCCCGAAAATCCGTAGGCTTGTGCGAAGGCCATTGGATAAGAGTTTGGCCCATACACGGCGGCCATGTACGCCTCTTGTTCTGGAGTCAATTTATTGCCTCCGGGCATTGGCATAATGCTCATATCAAGCCCCCTTCGCCTGCGGCGCTTGAGCAAACTCAGAGAAGAGATCCATCATTTTGTACATCAGATCGATGCCAGCTTCTTTGTTTTCGCCATTCATCGGCGTTAAGGTGACAATGCCGTCTTTGTTCTTCATGTCGAAGGCACCAGCGCCCCGTACTGCGCGGCCAGTCATCACAAACTCGCCGTCTGACAGCATCGCAGGGATATCGTCACTGATCTCCGTGCCTTCGCCGTTGATGTCCCCTGTCATGCGTATGAAAAGCTCGCCGTCCATGTCGCCGCCTTCAGATTTATACACCGCGCCACCCTGATTAAACATCGGGACTTGCTGTTCCACAGGCAACATCCCCGTAGGTGGTGGAGGCAACATCCCCGTAGGCGGTGTGTAATTGGGTAGCGGCATGGCTTGGTTGATGTCATTCGGATTAGGCGCTAACAAAATTTCACGCGGGGTAAATTGCTGGCCTTGTGGGATTGGCTGGCCGCCGCTCAACGTCGGGAAATTGTTAGGTAACAGGCCAAACTCCACAGGATTTGGTGCAGGCTGTCCCATTCTTTTCGCAATCTCCGCTTCAATATTGTACCGACCAGCCGCATTCATCTGGGTTAGAGGGGTCAGGGGAACGCCTTTTCTGTCTTTGGCTTCGTCATAAGCCAGCTTGCCGATTAATCCCGCCAAGCCAGCGGTGCCAAGCAAACCGCCGATTCCCATGCCGCCTGCACCGCCTTGGCCGCCGAGACCCAACAGTGATCCCAAATTAAAGCCGCCTTGCTGGCCTCCGCCTAAGCCGAGAACGCCACCGAGGTTGGAAAGTAAGCCGCGATCATCAGCGCCGGGCATAATAAATTCGCCGATTGAGCCCAAAAAGCCTTGGCCTGCGTAAGGGCTGATAGCCCCCGCGCCCTGCAATTCTGCAAGAATTTGCTCGAAGTTTAGCCCGCGCGCCATGCCATCTTGTATGGCTTGATCTATGGCTGGATTTCCTTGCGCCGCCTCTGTCAAGATTTCAGCCGCAGTCTTGCCGCCGCCTCCAATGCCGAGGGTCTGGCCGAGGTTTCCTAGCAAGCCTCGGTTGTCAGCGCCGGGCATCACATACTCGTAAATGCTGGAGCCAGTTTTCCCTAAATTGCCCAACAAGCCCACGTTGTCAGCGCCGGGCATAATGTATTCGTAAATGCTTCCGAAAATGTTGGAGCCACCACCTGCTGTATTAGCCAAATTTGCAACTCCCCCGCTTCCGCCAATGTTAAATGTCCCGCCGCCGAAACCGGGTATTTGAAAGCCGCCTTTGCCGCCGGGCATTGGTGCGGTAAGAGCCGCAATTCCCGCTAAAGGGTTGCCGCTTTTAAATGCGTCATAAGCGCTATAGCCTTTGTTGATTATAGCCGCGTAAGGTTGCCAAGGGCCCGGTATATACTGAGCCACACTAGCTATAGGCTTGATAACATTTTTGCCCACTTTCTTAATGGACTTCCACGTCTTCTTGAACCAACCAAACTCTTCTAGTCCGGTGATTGGATTCAAAGAAGCAATGCCAGAGCCAACAACATATTGCTCTGGATCCAGATCGAGTTCCGCAAACCGCTCACCAACAACCCGCTCGAAGTCGGCGTCCGCCATCATTTCGGGCGGAAGGACAACCTCGCCGGGCGCTAGATGGGCCAAGGTGGTATCAGGGCCACGGCCAGCTTGTGAAAGCTGAACAGCCATGTCTGCCATTGGGGCCTGCGTCCCAACTTCCGCCGCCTGTGCAAAGCCCATCGCTACTTCAGCGTCCAATGGGTCTTCTGCGGTTGCGGCGGTGCCCATTAGTTGGGCGATGGTCTCCCGCAACCCTGCGTTTGGATCCATAGGCATTTCGGCAGACATCGCAATGTCTGACTGCACTTGCGGATCTTGAATATCAATCGGATTGGTGTCGACTAAGCCGCCTCGCGCCATCATCATAGGCGCTTGCGGTCCCATAGGCATTCCAGCCATGGCAGAAATTCTTTGCTGAAGAAATTGATTCATGGCGTGCTCACCGTTACGGTCCCTACGCTGACCGTCATTCCGAGACCCGTCGTATAGGACTGGTGCTCATATAAATTACGGAACACCGTGCCATCAAAGGCTTGGTGTATCTCAAGCGTAGTATTAAAGATTATTGCTCCCGTGGCAAATTGCAGTTGAGAGATTTGTGTAGAAGTAAAGTGCGGCGAAATGCTGAAATCTACGCCGCCAAGGTTAAGCTCCAAGATCCGAATAAGCCGATTAAAAGTGTCCGCATCGACTTTTTCGCCCGGCCTTGCGCTAAGCGGAAGCTGGGTCGGCAGTAAAACGCTCATTAGCGCCTACCGCTTGGCTGTACATCGACACGGGTCGATCCTATCCGCCATTTGTAGCCCGTTGCATCACTGCCCGTCAGATCATCATCGCTCTCAAATCGCAACACGATTTGACGGGCCCTGCTTCGCAAGTTTTTAAACTGAGTGGTCTGCTCGATCTGAGAGGTGCTATCTGTGACAAGAGAATCGCCGGGGTAGTTTCTGCGCTTCAGCACAAAATTGACCGCCGCATTATTTGACACGGAAGGCGCAAAAATAAAATTAACGTCTGGGATGACTTTCTTGACAAAGCTGAAGTTTTCTCCAGATCCGATATCGATATCAGCGCTTTCTATGAATACCCCAGCCATCCCTTCACTTAAATTGTCATAGCCTGTCTCGTGCTCAAAAAGAAATTGCTGAGATGAGTCCGTCGCGGCCGCAATCGGTGCATCTTCAATACCTGCGTCAAGCCATGCGTAACGCACCAGACTGCCAATAGACCAATGGTTTTCTTCATAGTTGTAGATGACATAGCGCGATATTTCTCGCGTGCCATCTTCAATGCTCGGATAAAAGAACCAAATTTCGCCATATTCTGAGTTCAGGCCCATGTGGCATTTGAAAGCCTGAGTGAGATCAAGATCGCTGAAAACATATTCCTGCACTGTGCAAGACAGTTTTTGCACCGCGCCGTTGTACACATAAAAGCCGGTTTTAGAGGCGAAAAATACGCCGCTTGGCGCTGTTATCATGGCTTTGGGACCAATTAGCCCCGCGCCCTCATTGACCAAATTCACCGCAAACGTCAAGGGTGGTCCAATAAACGCCATTGAGTACAAACTGGTATCCGTCCAAATCAAAATTTCCTGACGGCTTTTAGTTGCGCCCACAATGAACGAGCCTGAAGAAATTCTCAGGGAGCCAGCAGAATTGGTGGACAGGGGCTCAAAGTCCAGTTCGTTTTCGGCATCAGAGAAGGCCACGAGCATAGGGTCGAGCACGCCCGTGCGAGACGATCCGCTAATTGGATCGGCACCAAGCACGATCAGATGCCTGTCCACCTCAGAAGTAATGACCTGCAAGCCAACCGTGGGGACCAAGTTTGCCCCACTTACGGCCGATAAGTTTGCCGCTCGCGTGCCAAATCCCCCGCTATCAAGCCAGCGATAAATGCCGCCGCCGCGAGGATTTATGATCAAGTTTTCGCCAAAGTTATCGTGGGTCCAGATTCTAAGCTGATTGATGTTAGAAGTAGCGGTCTGGGATCCCCAAGCCCCATTTCCCCACGTTCCAACCGACCAGCCGGTAGACGCAAGATAAACATCAAGGCCGACGTTAATTTGGTATTGACCGACAACGGAAGCGCCACCATTTCCTGTGTCAGAGGCGTCGGCTGTAACAGTGGCTCCAGATGTATCTTTTGCGGTGATTTCGTAAGTATTTGCGCTTGTGACCAAGCTAATCTGATACTCCTGATTGAGCACCGTGTCTGTGATATTGCCGCCCAAAGATGCCGCACCGCTAAATGTCACAAAGTCATTGTTGACAGCGCCATGGCCGGTGTCGGTAACGGTAATCGTGGATGAGCCGTCTACGGCGGCAAAAGTTACATCGCCTGCGGCAGTTGTTGAGCGAATAGGTGTTACGTCGTTGTAGGCACCCCCTTCCTCGATGTAATACTTGAACGTCGTGCCGAGTCCAAGATACCGAGTGCCGCCCAACTCAATCCAACTATGCAAAGCGCGGCAAATGCCAAGAAAAGCATCAGCGCCCAGCTTAGCCCAGCCGCCAACTTTTTCGACTCTGCCTTTACGGAATCTAACGAGGTTGCCATCAACCCAGCCTCCCTTCGCCGAGTAGTCTGTGGCTTCTTTGTCAATCCCCGGCTGAAAATCCAGCGTTTGCAGTGGCATCTGGCATCACGCCAGCCTGATAATCGCACCCGTCGCGGTGGGCGAGGGGAAGACTACAGTAAAGTTGCCTGCGGTAGAGGTTTTGTCTCCACCGAAATCCAGCGCGCAAACGGCTTTGTCTGACGCAGATGTATTAAAAATCAAGGCCCCTCGTGCCGTGACTGTTGCAGTGCCAAAGGTTAAGTCAGCAAAATCCACGATTGCGGTGGTGCCAGAAGTGACTGGCGTCACATTCGTCAATGCCGCGCCTCTGGCGCTATAGTTTGTGCCGGTAGACTCGCCTGTGGTCACATAGGCAGTCGTGCTTGCTCCAAGCGTTGCTGAGCTTGTGTACAAAGCCAGATTGAAGGTATTGCCGCCATTCGTGAAATTGTGCGTGCCAACCAGAAGCTCTTGCTTGAAGCTGGTACAGATCGCGTTGGTGATGGCCATGTTAAAGCTCCTTTAATATGTCCGCAAACTGTGTGTGCCCCTGACCTCGCAATGTCTGAGCAATCGTGGTCCTATCTGAAAAAATAGCACTTTTCATTCCGCGCAGAATAACACTATACACCTCGTTCCGAAAAGCCTCGGCTTGCTGTCTTACATGAGGCGGGGCGTCTTCAGATATCTGCAAAATCCGCTTGGTTGTCACCTCTGCCCAAAATTCTGGTTCATGGCCGCCATTATCGGATGTGGCAACCATGACGGTCCCGACAGATGCGCCTATATTTTCGCCCATCATCCCTTGTATGGCTCCGGTGAGCTTGGCATTTCAATGCGTTGGAAGTCGTATTTTGCTTGCGCTTCGGCAAATCTGGAGCGATTGCAGATAATCCACTGGCCGCTTTGGTCAGGCATAGCGAGGAGCGGGTCATCCAGCCTATGATATCCATATAAGCGCTCGTGAGGCTCTACATTGCTGTCGAGCAACGCGGATCGAGGGCTCGCCCCAATGCTGATGCCTTCGCTAATACAGCGAGATATCCAAAATTCCACACAGCCTCGACCAGCCTCGGCAAAGTGAATATTGTGCTTGTAGCTAAAATCCATGCCAAACAGATCCATGTGACCGACTTTGTTATATAGGCCAAAAGCGATGGCATAAGCCACGGTGTTGTTGAGATAAGCGCATTTTTGATCTTCTATGACCTCGGCAATCGGATATTCAACGATTGCTGGCACCCTCTCATCAAGCTCACATGAGTAAATTGGCTTGTCAAACGTAGGCAATAATTTACGCATTACATCGGTTTGATTCCCCGCATCCTCGGTATCCAAATACCGCGATGCTGGATCCATCATAAAGACCCGATCACAATCAAAGACAGCGAGAGATGAGTTGATGCACCACACCTCATCCCATTCTTTGCTGTTTTCTACCGATATAACGTAGTCAATTTGAGAGGCACCTAGCCCCAAGATGGCAATTTTCTTGCCCTCTAGCTCCCTGATTTTAGACATTTTAGGTTACACCTATCCTCAATAAATCATAACGATACTCATCACGAGTCGCACGTCCCTCGCTGACGTTCTTCATCCTCGCGATCCCTTCCTTAAACCGAGCTTCAAAAGTCTGTACAACATCCATAGGCTCTTTTAAGAATATTGCCGCCTCTACCAAAGCCCCATATAACAACGGATCTGGATGCTCGGTAGACAACAAAGTGGTGCCCGAGTCACCCTCGGCGGTCAAACTGCCCGGCTTATATAAATAATGCAACTCCACTGAGTAATTCGAATCAGGCACCGGAGCAAGCTCAAACGCCGTGTCATCAAACAAAGAATAATACTTTGGCCTGCCCTCGGTGGTTGAGTTAGGCGCATATTGCTTCAAGAAGCTGGGGTGCTTGAATTCCAGATAATGATAGACATTGCTATCAATCACCGCCAAAGAAAACGGCGCGTAAAAATCCGAGGGCGTAGCCAAAAAGCGCTTGGTGGCGGTCATATTGCCCGTTACGTTCTGGCGTTGCTCGGGTAATTCTACGTTCTTAAAAATACGATCTTCGCTTTCACGAATAAACGTATTCAAATTCGCATTGAATGTGGTCTCGTCGACCTGTAGATAATCTTGAATGGTCGATTTCAGACTCGCAAGCGTGAAGCTCATGTGATCGTGACCTCCACAGTGCCAACTGCACTGTTAATTTGAAACGTGCCAATTTCCGCGCCTAGTATGCCATTGCCCACATTTGTATACACCATAAAGAAGTTGCCATCATTGCCATCGCTTGATGGATCGACTCTTGCGTTCCGCACAGCCTCTGGGTCAAAAGTAGATGGCTTTCTTTGCAGTTGAGGATGCTTGGGAGACCACTGATCGGGGCCGACAAGCAGGCCATCCCACGTTTTTTTCATGTCCTTCAGCTTATATCGGAATCCAGTAATGTCGCAGATTCCGTAAGCGTTTTTTCCGCCGCTAAACGACACTAGGCAATCCTGTATATCGTCAAATCAGGCGCAACACGGAAAGACGCGCGAGACTGGTCTTGCGACAAGGCCCTCTCAAACTCTTCTTCGTAAAGCTGTTTTAGCAAAGGTACTTTCTCGGGGGTCCGTTTTAGCGCCATGTAATAGGCAAGACCGGCCGCAAGGCATGGATAAAAGCGGAATGGCACTTCCATGGTGTTTGTGCCAGCGTCCGCGTCATCCATTCGGCTGAGCGTGTTGAGGTATAGGGTATATGTTGAACTTTTGTCTGGCGCAGGCCAGATCGTAATTGTCGGACTGATTTGCTTATCAATAAAATATTGATTGGGCTTGCCTGTGCTCGTTTTTGTCGCAATGTGGGCGTACTCGGCACGAGACAGCTTCGTCAGCGGCAAATCCGTCGTTGTGCCAGAGACGGTTTCCCTAACAAACACGTCAAGCACGTCAATCACAGAAGTCGGATTGGTCGAATCAATCGTGTATACAATAGTATCTTTTACTGCACTTATTGATTTTTGATTGATTGTCCATTGGTTTAAGCCGCGATTAGCCCACTCCGCAAGCATCAGGTTAAGGGACCGCTGGGCCGTTTTGAGGTCGTAACCAGTGCGAAGCTCTAATCCGCAACGCTCAAACGCCTCTTCTACATAATCCGCTACATCTAACTCAAAATCTTTACTGCCGCTCGTCGCCATCTTCAGCACCCGCGTATAGGTTGTTGAAAACCTGATTTACGTCCAAGGTGTAGTCTAAATCAGATTTTGAATAATGGATATGCTGAGAGGGTCGGAAGTCTGGAGCGCCTTCTCCGGTCTCAAACCATGCGGGGTGCGTCACCCGCACTCGATTGTTTGGCAACGCCACTATGTTGCCTGTCCATGGCCCCGCATCTAGTAGCTCAAGAACATGGCTTTGTTTGTGCTGAGCGGGATCGTCAGCGATCTCGTTTTCGGCATAATCCACAGTGAAATAATATTTGGCGGGGTACATCTCCCCGTCAATAAGCGCGAGCCAAGGGCACGGCGTTGCTCTGTCAAGCACATAAACGGCATGATGATGAGAGCTACAATCCCAAGGCTGAGCCGCCCAAACGGGCATTGGCTCTGGCCACTCCTCCATCGGAGTATCGCCCACCAGCGCAGTAATCGGCATTCTCGCCCACATCGCTCCGCCGTGAACATTCGGCTCGTCGGTGTCGTATGTCTCAGCCCCCGTGAAAATTAACTGGAAGCTAAGGCAACGGGTGGGCATTGTAGTGACCGCAATAGCCATGGCGTGAATAAATTCGCCGTGGTATTTTTGATGGTTATGCGTGTACTCCCTGCGTACCCAGCACTTGAAGTGCGGGATATTACTCTGCAAATAAGCCATCTATCTCCCGTATAAGCCGCTCTTTTTGCCTGACGGTGGCCGCACTCGCATTTTGCCGCCTTTTGATGCGCCCTTGGTCTTCATGGCCCCGCCTTTAGCGTAGCCCTTGGTTTTCATAGCGCCGCCCTTAGCATAACCCTTGGACTTCATCATGCCGCCCTTCTTCATGCCTTTAGCTTTCATTTTCATAACAACCTCACGATCTGGGGATTCGGGTTTTTTTGCGCCTATTGTTCATCATAGCGCCACAGCCACGTCCCTGAACTTCGACGTAACCGCCTTTGTTTAGATTGCGAGCAATCGCTTCGCCACGTTTTCTTTCGTAGCCAGACAGCTTGCCGTCATTGTTAAGGTCGGCTTTCTTTTCGTCCATCTTCATTTGCGATGCCTCGCCGTCTTTTTGGCAACCTTCTTGGGTTGCTTTGAAAATTGTTTGCCTTTCTTAGTGTCTGCGCGCTTCTTTCTGGTAGTCGCCGCATATTCTTTGTCGGACATAGCCTTAATAGCCTTTTCTGGCAAATATCGCTCGCCTGTGGCCTTGGGCCCTTGCGTGCTTGGCTTGCCAGACTTAGTGCGCCATTTCTGCCTCGTCCACTTCTTCAGGGACTTTTGCGACTTCTTGAGAGCCATTAGTCCCTGTATCCTCCCCCAGCTTTTTTGTACTCAGAAGCCAGCATTTGCGCCTTCCGTGCTGACCATTGGCCCGGCTTCCCACCCTTTCCGCCAGCTTTTATGCGCTCAAAAATTCTTTTTCGAAGCGTTGGCTTGGTGTAATTGCCCGCTTCATTGACCCGAGATTTGGCCTTTTTCTTCGGCTTCGCTTTTGCTTTTGCCTTTGGCATCAGGGCCCTCCGCCGCCGCGCACCGCTCCAAGCAACGCATTAATTCGGTCAGATATTGCGCCAGATCCAGTCGCTCTGCTAGTCGACTGTCTGTATTCCTCGTCAGTCACAATCCCATCGTTATTAAGATCGTGACCTTGTGCAATAGCCGCACGCTGATTTCCCATGGCGTCTTGGAAGCTCATCCCGCGACCCATGAGTGTAGATAGGCGCGCCATTCGATCTCGCAGGTTAGCTATGTCGATAGTGCCACCAAAAGGCAATGACATGGGCCCCATGTTCGGGTTGTTGGCCAGAAAGGCATCGAGCCGAGCCCTTACTTCTGCGGGATCTATTTGCGGTTGCTGTGGCGTAGGCTGTGCCATCTGCTGTTGCCGCTGGCGAATGATTTCCCTGATTCTGTCAATTTGACTTTGGTCAATATTAAATCCGAATGGGGAGCCGCCCATAAACGGGTTAGACATCGGCGCAGAGCCGCCCCCGCCTCCTTGGACAGTCCCCATCAGGTTGCTGAACTGAGCCTGTGGATTGGGCGCGGATTGGCCAGAATAATTTGCCGCCAACGCTTTAATGCGCTCAATAATGCTTGGGTCGGCACCCATGCCTCCAAGAGACCCGCCAAGATTCGCAGGAGCGCCAACATTGACGCCGCCAGACATTGGGCCAAAACTGGGCATAGCTTCTGGTCTGGTTGGCTCTGGGGCCCTAGTTCTGTTCATCAACTCTCGCATAATCGACATGATTTAATCCTCTTACCAAGCCTTACACGACCAGTATCTGGCCGAAAATTTGTCTTTTGCGGTATCGCATGAGTGTCTGGCTCTAAAATTCTTGCGCCTGCCCGGCTGTGCTTTTTTGATGGTCATGTTTGGGTCGCCAAACCGCACCAGCTTAAC
>Ga0208019_1000427_pt1 | contig 22789 bp, 40 predicted proteins | sample CB_VirMetaG_5_FD_184540 | JGI IMG/M metagenome (GOLD analysis project Ga0208019, IMG submission 184540) | Freshwater to marine saline gradient viral communities from Chesapeake Bay - CB_1508_1D Viral MetaG (SPAdes) (version 4) | ecosystem: Environmental > Aquatic > Marine > Coastal | place: USA...
ACAACGGATGGACCGGTGTAATTATGGGCAACCACAACCACAAGTTATCTGGCATGGTAGGTTTTGTAATGGCCGACAGCCACCATTTTAAAGTTGGCGACCGGGTAGAGGTAGAACAGATAACAGGGGCCACAAACAGCTATTACAATGGTGAGGCAACGGTGGTATACGTTAAGGACAGCTTTGTGGCCATCGACAAAACATTTGGCAACAGCACACAGCCCGAAGGAGGCAGAATCAGAAAAATCAGCTGGTAATGACTAAGAACGAAAAAACAGCATTGTACATAGTGGCTGCCATAGTGGCAGCGGCAATGATCATGCGCAAGAAATACGACATTGTGCAAATTACCAACGACAGCGGGGGGCAGCAGTTACGCACCCGCCCAAAAATCAAACGAGTTTGCAAGCGCAACAGCACAGATGATGATTGCGACAGTGCCACACAACAGGCCACCAAAAGGATAATTACCCAACTGCCCTGCCCAACAGACTGCGGTGATAGCATGAACGTGGCTGGCAGCGGTAGCATTCTGCAATCGGCCAAACCGGGCGTTATTGTCCACACCCCTGCAAAACGATAAAGAATTGTTCACTTAATACTAACCAAAACCAACAAAAAAATGAACAAGTATTTGCCCTATGTAACAATCGGATTGCTATTGATCATAGCATTTCATGTTCGCGCGTCCTTCGAGTACAACGGATTCGCCAAGAGTAATATCCTTACTCCAACGCCAGAGCCAACAAAGTAATGGACCGCAAAACCAATAATATCCTGCTTGTATTGGGGCTTATTGCCCTGGTGATATGGTGGGGCCAGAGGGAGGTATCACCTGGTGATGTTACAGATAGTAGCGACCCAAGCGAACTGAACAACGGTATATCAGAACTATCCACCCAGTCCCAGCAGACATTCAGCGGGGGCCATAGTAAGGTCGTGGTGGACCGAACCCCGATATTACAACACAGATAATTGTTTAACCATTAAAAGAACAGCGAAATGAATCTTACAAAAAGCCATTGGATGTATCTCGCGCTAATTCTTGCCGTTGCCACGGGTTACCTGGGCTACAAAGAATATGAGCGCAAGCAAGCCGAAGCATAAGCCACTAACCTGATAACCTATAAAAATGTGTTCAGACTGCGAAAAAAAGTCGTTCGATAAGAGCGTGAGACTATTCGCCATTATCCTTACCGCTATTGTGGTGGGGGGCATAATCGTTAACAAGACCAAATGATGGAAAAGTTCAGCAACTGTACGGTCCGCTGGGTGCTTATCTGCATAATGGTGGTCTTTGTGGCACTATCTGTTAAGTAATGACAGGAAACAAACAATCTACTTACGATGAGGCGTTAAAAACAGCCAAAACCTACAAGTACGCATTTATAGGCATACTTATCGCAATGGTCATTTTCGGCATTTATCAAGCAGCAAAATGAAAACAAGCCAGCAAGGTTTAGAGTTTATTACCGAGCATGAAGGTGTGCGGTATAGCGCTTATCAGGACCAAGCAGGGTTGTGGACCATTGGCGTGGGGCACCTCATACAGCCCCACGAACACCATTTGCAAGGTGCGCCCATCACACACGCGCAGGTATTGGAATTGCTTGCGCAAGACGTTAAAGTGGCCGAAAGGGCCATTTCAAACGATGTAAGGGCCAACCTTGACCAAAACCAATTCGATGCGCTTGTATCACTCATTTTCAATATTGGGCAAGGGGCATTCCGTAGTTCTACGGTATTGAAACGCATAAATGCTGGCGATACCAGGGAGCGAATTACCGAGGCATGGCGGATGTGGAACAAATATACCGACCCGGCCACCGGCCAAAAAGTGGTAAGCCGTGGATTAGACACCAGGCGAATTGCCGAAACAACTCTTTACTTCAAAAGTGAGGATCAAAAAAAAAATGATACTGATAGGGTTGGGGGTGGTAGCCTTAATAGGCTGCATCCTGACGATAGCCCGGATTAAATGAAACCATGAAACAGGGAGCAAATGGACATAGCAACATTAATTCAGTACGGAGGGCCGTTTGCCGGTATGGTGGGCGTTTTGGCGTATTGGTTAAATGAAACGCTAAGGCGAAACAAGGAACTTGAACTACTTAACAGCAACCTAAACGATGAAGTAAAACAAGATCTGCGCGATATGCTACCAATACTGAACGATTCTGCCAAACTTTTAAAAGAGCTGGGAGAGGACGGAAATAAAGAGGTATTGGAGCACCTTAAGTTGATCAAAGACCAGATTACCAATGTGCAATGCCATGCTAAAGAAAAAGACGGAAGATCACCGGCAAAAAATTGAGTTGAAAATTCAAACCTTAATGAAAAAGGTTGCAGACAACGTAGCACCCCCAAAGGTTAAAAGCGCAGCATAGCAATAAATGCCAAACAACATGAGCAGCGAAATTGTACGGTTCAATAAAAAAAGCCCCATAACTAAACAGGGTACGTATCAGCTTAACGTTGATAATACCGTAAAAACATGGGCAGCAGACGTAACACCACCAGCGGGGGCCAATTATTGCGCGGTTCGGGTTGAAAAGTCCGACAGCACAACCGGGCCTGTTGTATTGCGATATATGTACGAAGGAACGGCACCAACAGCCGCATACGGTATACCGGTTGCCAATTTAGATGTATTGGTGTTTACCATAGATATGTGGTCCTCACTTCAATTTATCAGCGTAGACACTAACGCCCAGCAACTTTGGTTTCAATGGTTTAAGGTGTGAGGCGTGATAAGCTGGGATGGGTCCATACAGCCGTGCACGCCAAATGGCCAATGTAGTTATGATGCAACAATAACACAGGCCAACTTACTGCCCACCGGTGGTGGTGGATGGGCGTTACAACAGGCCATTCGCACCGATGGAGTAAACGATTTTTCCTCAACCATGAGCGGGGGCAGCCCGGTAAAAACTTCAAACAGCTTCAACCCCTTTAATGATTCTGATTGGACGGTAGCATTCTGGGCCAGATCAGAGCCAGGCCTAACATTCAGGAACAACGGCACAGCAATGGGGGTAGGCACAGCCATAGGCAGCAACCCCGAAACCTTTGTACGCTTCGAGAATTACGGCATTGGTGCGCGTTTTGGCATTTCAAGCAATAGCCAGTTTATACAAAGTACGTGGGTAGGGGCAACCGCAAGTTTTGACGATGCCCACCATTACGTAATAACCTGCGAACAGAACGGAGCCAACCAAGACATTGAAATTTATATTGATGGCGTAAACGTGGACAGCCTTACCATATCTGCCAACACCATTACCGAAACCGATGTTTCTCTAGTGATAGGCGCAGCCCGTGCCGATGGCGTGGCCACAAACGGCCTACGTGGATATATGCAAGAAATAGTACTTGCAAATGCAGCAGCCAGCGCAGCCCAGGTAAGCGACCTGTACAATGCCGGTGCCGGTGCAAACCCCGTGGGTATTATTCCTTCCATTCACAGTTATTACCCGGTAAGTGAGGCAGCCGGAACCACCACCGGCCAAATTGCCAACAGTATTGGAAACCAAGATCTGGACCTTACAAACATGACAAGCGGTTACGGAGTAGTGGCCGGATTCATTTAAAACCCTGAACAATGACCCTTTACGCATTTAAGAAACAAAGCGAGGTAGCCGCAGATGAATTGCGCGTTTACTACGATGTAACACCGGCCAACTTCACGCCTACACGCGCATACGATGGGCAAGTTTACTGCGGCCTTGAATTTACCGATGATGCCAGCTTATTGCCCGACCGTATGGCTGAACTGAGCGCAAACGGCTGGGCGGTTTATGATGGAACCGAAAAGGCCGATGAGTTTTTGACAAGTACCGATTCCGAACCTGACCAATACCAATACAAACCATGAGAACGATCACAGGCCGCATAATTGACACCGAAACCCGCGACCCTATACCTTATGTAAATATTGCCCTGGGCATAATGTACCAAGGCGCATTTGCACCAATAGGGCAAGGGACCATGAGCGATGACGAAGGTAATTTTTCGTTTACCTATACCCCGGACGGAGCCGAAAACGACCGGTTGCAATTTTCGCATTTAGGCTACGAAACCCGCGTTTACAACCCGGCACAGTTGCAGGGCGGTCTACCTAACGATATTGCCCTACGGGCAACCACCTACGAAGTACCGGAGGCCGAAGTAGTGGCCAGCCATGCGCGCATGAACCTTTTGCCTTTCGTGCTAATTCTAGCGGTACTCAGTCTGTTGGCATTCATAAAATCTAGTGAGGGGTGAAAAGGCAAGATGCAATAAACAGGGTTGAAAAAGCCGCAGAAAATGCCTGGTATTGGGTGAGTATGTCGCCAAGGAAAAGGGCCGCGCAGTACTTAGATGAATTTACGTCTAAGTTGGACCAATATCGTGATGAAGTAAAGAAGATTGACCCGAATGCGGTCGATGATTTCACGGAGAAATACACCGATAAGGCGGTAACCTGGCTAAACGCTTTAAGCCGAACGGCCAGCAGCATGGTTACCGGTCCGGCAAACTTTCCGGTTGAGAAAAACCGCAGAAAACAAGCTATTGAGCGCGATAAGCAACAGGACTTGTACAGCTACCCGGATTACTATTTAAAGCGGTTAGACCGTAAGACTAAAAGGGCCAGCGGTTACGACCTACCAGCACAAGAACTCGAAAGACAAAAAGCCAAACTAGCTGAATTAGAGGAAACGCACAGAATCAATTTAGCTGGCAACAAAATACTTCGAGCAGGTGGCGACAATGAAACAGTAAGAAAGAAGTTGGCCGAGATTGGAGCCAAAGGAAAAGACATTGATTTCTACCTACGCGAAAGAACCAAAGAAGGTAAGTTCATTTTTGGTTTTAGCAGCACAAACAGCAGGGCAAATATTAAGAGGACCAAAGAGCGTATTGCAGAACTTGAGCGCAAAATTGAGCGAAGCGATGCCGGAGGTATGCCACCATTAAAGTTTGAAGGTGGCGAAATGGTACAGAACTATGCCGATGACCGTTTTCAGATCCTGTTTGATGGAATACCGAGCGCAGACATAAGAACACAGCTTAAACGCTACGGTTTACGATGGTCGCCACGTAATAAGGCTTGGCAACGCAAATTGACCCAAAACGCCATTTATGCCATGGAATCAGTGGCAATGTATCTTGGAATAGATGCAGATACATACAACAATTGGGCGTTTAAAAAGAAAGCCGCCCCAAAGGCCAAAAAGGAAAATCCTAAAGGATTTATTGAGAATTGGGAAGAAAAAATACTTGGAAAAATTCAAATGGAAATTGGCGTTGGTCGCAGCGATGCACAAAACATGATGCAAGCCAAAAGTTTTGAATTGCAACAAGCATGGACTAAAGGATTGAGCGCAAACGCAACATTTGACCAATATTTTAAACCAACCGGCCCCCACCACTGCGATGAACTGGCCGAAGATATTGCCCACATGGAACGCGAGCAAATGGAGGCCATTCAGGACCTTGCAGAAGATGTGCCGGCACTCATCATTTTAGAAAATATGCCCGACATATTGCCAGCCAGCGCAGAGGCCGAAACCGGAGGCAAAGTCGGCACCCAAGGCGATATATCCATTGGCCTTACAAGCAACAAAGGCGTAACCGTAGAGGGCGCAGCCGAAAGGCTAAAAAGTGATTTCGGGCACAGGTTACCCAGCGAAAGCGAAATACGCGATACCATCATTGAAATACTCAAAACCGGTAAACGCAATTTCAGGGCGCAGATCTTGGCCGATGAAAAAGCACTTAGCCACGACATAAAGGAAAAGCGCCAACAGATAAAGGACGAATGCGTGACCGACAACTTACCGCCCGATATTGACCTGACCGCACTGGCATTGGCCAAAGCAAAGGCCGTAGCCCTAAAACTCAAATACAAGTACGCAGCAGCATGAAAGCAACCGCAAAGAACATAGGCAGCTATCCAATAGCGCAAGTACCGGCAAGCATGAAAGCCGATCATAAAGAAATTGTAGGCATTGCCCAGTTTTACGGGCAAGACAAAGACATAACCGAAGCCATAGACAACTATGTTGCCGCATTGAATATGGCAGCGTCTAAGGCCAAGTTGAAACGACCGGCAAAGCATAGCAGAAAAGCAAAATACTACACCTACCCGGAAGTATCGAAAATGGGCTACACTAACCTGGTTAGCGGGGACCCAAACGATTACGTTCAAATTCAAGTACCGGGATTTTATGCTACCTCTAAGGATATTGACAAGTCGAACGTTTCAGAACTAAAAGCAACTGAATATCCTGTTTCCGCTACCTTGAAGATTTTTGAGAAAGTAGATAATGACCCGAATAAATTAAAACTTTTGAAAGTAGGCGAGTGGCCATTTTGGGCAACCCCTCCGGCCAGCCAAAAATTGGTTTACAGACAGTCTGATGAAAGTTGGCAAGATGTAAAGGATAGAAGATTTAAACCGAAAAAGAAGCTAAAGCCAAAAAGTAAAACTGCGCCCAAACGCACACCCGAGCAAAAAGCAAAGGCAGCAGCCCAGGTAAAGAAAATGCGAACGGATGGAGTAGGGGGCAAATACGCCAAATTGAGCCGGGGTGAAGTATTACAAATAGCCCGAAACTTTAACCGGTCCCGTGGTTTAGCGGCCATTATGATAGATGGTGGAATTGACCACAAAAAACGCCTTTCACCAACACCCGAAAACCTGGTACGATGGATGAAGGAACCGGGCAAATTCGACCTTATTGGGGTGGACAATTACAAAGAGAACGACCCCACCGCAAACCTCAAGATCAGTAAAGAAATTTTTTGGAACCGCCTAGGTTTAGGCCGAAAGCGGTAATTCAGTACCTTTATTCACTTAAATACTATACACTATGAACTATTCAGAGGAAGCAAAAAGAACGCTTAGATCTGCCCTGCCAATTTTCATTGGCGTATTGGCGGCAATTCTCGTTGCACAGCAATTCGATTGATGAAAGCAATTAATTGGACCCAAGTTATTGTTACGCTCAGTTTGGGCGTGGCCTTGTTCTTCATAACCAAAGAACTAGAGAAACGCTATTATCCTAAAACATCATGATCAAGTACTTTTTTCAAAGTTCATTCGTGTGGCAAGAGAACGGTAATTGTTTCCTGGTGCGCTTGCACGGGGATAAGGTCAAAATTGAGGAAATCGTAGCTAATAACACCAACGATTGGTGGGATTGGGTAGGCGCAGCGGTGGTAACTGCTACCGGTGCAATGGTATTACCGGGCCTGGAGTTAATGTCGGTAGGATTTACAGCCAGCGACCATAGCACCTGCAACCCTTTTGAAATTGGCGACTTTGCACAGAGCAGGGGCGGTGCGCTTATTTCAGCACCAAAAGCGCAAAACGGGTGGATAACCGTGGGTTACAAGGATGGGCACCGGGTCATAGAAAGCACCTGGGGCATTCCCGGTAAATTCTTAGCCATTGGGGCACCACTTCAAGGGTCTTACCACAAATGGTATCAGGCAACGCCATATACCGGGACATACACGCCCACCAGCGCAAGTGATGGTACCGGGTGGCTCGATATATCCGGTAATAAAGGTGATACATTGGGCGGTGGCGGCAGCGGTGGTTATGATCAAGGGGAAAATGCAAAGTGGCTGGGATTGTTCGACTTTGATTTCAGCGATGGAGTTAAGCCCGAACATCTTTTGGCCTTTGCTCTAATTGCTGGCCTGACGTTTGGAGGCATAGCCTTGTACAAGCGCAGCCAATAACCATATTACATAGAAGCAAGCAAACCCGGTGCAATGCGTATCGGGTTTTTTGTTGGCACAATTATTACATTGTGATACCAAAACCCTTAGAACATGAAAAAAGTACTGTTATTGGCCTTATGTATAGGCACCTTGGCCGGGTGCAAGAAGGAAGAAACTGTACAATGCCCATACGGCTACTTGGAGCCGGAGTGTAACGAGGCGTGGGCAGATAAATACGTTGGTATTTGGCAAAGTAGCACGGGTGTTTATTTAGAGATCAATAAAGAATCAGCAACGCGAATACGTTTTGATGATCGGCATTTTGTCAATCTAACTTCACTATCCGAATTGGACGTACCCAACCAAACATACCAGCACCAGATAACAGGGGCAGACATTCAGGTGCAAGGCAGCGGTTACTATACACCGGGCCGGCTAACCATGAACCTCAGATACGTTACCATTGGGCAAACCATTGTACAAACTGAGGTTTACGAACCTTAATTTTAATTTTCCGAATTGCTCAAATATTCAATGTTGCAACATTGAATATTTGATAAGTGCCATTTCAGGAGGTGATTTAGTTACATTTTTGTTACGCTTGTTACGTTTTAAAACGCTTAACTAATTGATACCCTAAGACTTCACAAAAACGTAACCGTAACATTCGTTTTCAAAACATTTGCGCATGTGGTGCGCGTTCTCTTAATTTTCCAATGTTCCCAAAAGTTCATTTACCTGGTTTCTCAAATAGTTGTTTCTGTGTAACAATTCTGTTACCCGTTGGCGCGCGTAGGTTTGGCGGTTGGTGTCATCATGGTTTTGGATTTTGCTCAGTATCGATTCAAGATAGCCGCAGCAGTCTAAGTAGTGTTTAAACGTAAATGTGGTGCCGTTCTCATAATGCGACCGGCTAACCATTAAGAACAGGCTGCGGTCAAACTGAGTAAATGCCGTGTTGATCATATTGCGTGGTTTGTTATCTAACCGGAAGAAATACGATCTGTACATGGTGTAAACCTCACCGGCCAGTGTACTAATCGCATTTGCATTAATGCTCATTGCATGGTTTACCTCAAACTGACGGGCCACGGCAGCCCGTTTACTGGCGAAATATTCAGTACGTCCAAAATGGTACAGTTTGTACTTGCGCTTGCGCAGCGTTCGGATGCTGGTTTTATCCGGTGGCACTATGCCGTTCATTTTTACAACTATCATACGTATGAATGTCTTGGTATTTCGTAACTATTTGATTATCAGTGCTGGCAGCTTCATTGATTGGTTTATAATTAATATTACGTCCAACTCCCAACCACTGATTACTAACTTTTTAGGAACTATTTAAGTCGTTCATACGTAACCGTGTATCATAAAAGAACCACCTATTTAATAACCAACCTTTTACCGTGTTTTCAGGGAATTAATCTGGTCCTCCAAAAGTGATATGATCCGTTGCTTATCTTGAAGCTGGGACCGTAGACTTGCAGCCGTTTCCGTGTCGTCTTGCATATTGCCAACGCCAAGTATTAACCACCGGGCCGATAGAGTAGGAAAGGTTGAAAGCACCCTTTGAATTGTGGTAAGACCTGGTTCGCCATTTCTGTTAACGATATAACTCAGGTGGGTAGGGTCAATGCCGGTGCGTTCTGAAAATTCCTTTTGGTTACTGGCCAGCATGGCCACCGCGTTACCCATACGCGATGAAACAGCCGAAAGGTAGGGCGCGCCATGTTCAGCGGCTAAAAGTCCCGATTCGTCTTTAAAAACGTCAGATGGATGGATTCCCATTATCGCACATATCTGTTCGAGGTCCCGAATTTTCATTGCCCGATTCTTACGGGTACGATAGTACCACGCGGGGGTGCGGTCCATTTCCTTAAGCAGCTTATCAAAGGAGCCAACCGTTGTTTTTGCGAAACCCTCTAAACGACCGTGCGAGAACCATTTATATGAATCCATGTGATGGTGTTTGTAAATAAATTCAAGTATTTATTGCCAATACTATCTTTTTTCATAGTATTGCGCTATCAATATGATAGTTTCTATCAAATTACAATAGCAATGCCGAAAAGCAAAATTCAACTTGATACCATAAAAAGCGACAGGGATATTGCTCATGTCTATGGTATTCTAAAAAGGCCCGACCGTGCCCTGTTCCGCGAACGCATGGAAAACAAACACGGTATACCTCAACCTACCATATTCAGGTACTTACGCACAAATGAAATTCCTGTTATCAAACGTAATGTAATGGTAGATGAATTGAACACTATACTTAAGCTACTTGGATACTACTATGATGGAAAACAACAGCCGACCAAGTAAGCCTATGATGTGCCGAATTAGGCACGATTGGCATATAGAAAGCGCACCGGCCACGGGTCCACTGTTCAGAATATGCCACAGGTGTGGGGAGTACGAAGATGCAGTGCCGGAAACCTATACCGTGCAATCCTTCCAATTTAAAAAGATAATACCTGGTACGGTGACTTACCAAGTGCTGAAAGAACGAATGAAATTTTTACACCTAATCAATAATTCAATATGAAAATTTACGCAGTATTTCCAGGTGACCCAAGGCGATGGCCTTGCGCCCTAACTCAGAAAGTTAAAGGAGAAGAATTGGAATTGACCGGATACGCTGATCAGGGGACAATATCCGAGGGCGATATGTTTGTCCGAACCCATAAGGCGGCAGGCGGTGATTATGTTCAACTTGCTTATACCGTGGTCAAGGTGAATTATAAAAAGGCGGCCAATTTAGCACATCGTGGCAATTGTCATTTAACGTTGAAAGCGTCCTTTTCGCATCGAGTGGAAGGTGTGCAGTCGTACAGCTACCATAAAGGGTTGAAGTGATGATCGATACAGGTTACACGCTTGAACAGCTATACGAGAACGGGCCATTTTACCTATGCCGTGGTGGACAACCATTGGCGTGCCCACATTCGCAGCCAGAGGTACAAATAAGCGAATTGCTGCAACCGGATACCAACCTCCTTACACCTGGGCAAAAGGCAGCCCCTGGACAAAAAACCACCAACTACGCAAGGCCGTGTGGGACGCATTGCGCGTTATGCGATGTAGAGAATAACGTTTTAACGGTTAGAGTTGATCAAAGATGTTCCGCACCATTAAAGGAATTTATCGATTTAAGAGCTGATTGTATAAAACCTTTTCAACCCGAAACCCCCAACCTGACCAAAGCATGAGTTTAGATGTGATTTCATATAACGCATTGCTTGATTCAGCCTACGAGGGTTTGCAAAGACTACAAGGGCGGGTAGAAAAATGGTGGGAGTTCAAATTGGCCAATGTTGCCAATATCAACGACACCAATACACGAAAGCAAGCCAGGTTGAATATTGAGCGCGAAAGGGGCCAACGCGAAAAGGAAATACAAGACGTTTTCCGGCTATTTACCGAGGGGCAGGCCATTTTGCAACGAATCATAAAGGATAGTGAAAAAGACTATCAAGCAGCCTACCAGCGCGGTTTTAACAATGGACTGAAACAGGGGCAGCGTACAAATAAAACACCCCGACAATACCGGCACGATAACCCAAATGCATTTCGCGCAGTGCATGAGGAATCTGTACGGCAAGCATACCCGCACTTATACTGATATCCATGATGGTTATAAAACCAATAGCCCCCGAAACCGAACCGCGTAGCAAGTGGCACCACATAGAAGCATGGTTACGTGAAAACTGCCCCACACGGGTTAATGTGGTTACCATGCGGCCAGAGTGGTATGATCATAACATAGATAAATGGGTAACCTTCAATGATTATAAGCGCAACAGCATATTGCGCCAATTGCGCGATGAATACTACACCGTAATAACCGGGGAGGGCGAAAAGGCCGAATCCAAAACCCACAGCATGGCCACCACCAAACCCAAGTTGGATGAAATAATTGAAAGCAATTTTTCACCAAGGGTAGATGTGTTTAAAGAATATTTTGAACGGTTGCCAGAGCGTGAAGGATGCGAAACCATAAACCAGCTTGCCAGCACCGTGACCATTAAAGACCCCGACAATGAAGATGGCGTTAAACCATCAAAACTTTGGCCCGAATACCTCAAAAAATGGTTAGTGGCCTGTGTGGCCAATTTCCATAACGATATGGAATGTGAAAATCAGACCATGTTGGTAATGATAGGGAGCCAAAACGATGGTAAAACCACTTGGCTAAATAACCTGGTGCCCAAACAATTCAACCCCAAATACAGATTTTGCAGCGGCATTCAGGACCCGCGCGGCAAGGATGCCCAAACGCTATTGGTAAGCATGTTTTTGGTCAATATTGATGATCAACTTGGTAGCATTACCAAAAAGGATGCAGACGGCATAAAAAACCTCATTACCATGCCCAGAGTTACTATTCGTATGCCTTACGATAAGTATACAGACGACCACCCACACCGGGCCAGTATGTGCGGTAGCCTCAACTATACCGGTTTTCTCACCGACCCAACCGGCAACCGAAGATACCTACCCTTTGCATTAGAATCTATCAATTGGAAGTATCTCAATGTAAACAGCACCCACTATGTAAATATCGACCATGTTTGGTCGGAAGCATATAGCCTTTGGCGGGCCGGTTACCGATACAAATTCGCTGATAACGAGCTTAAAGAGTTGGAAGCGCATAACGCTGAATTCCGCGCCCCAAGCGCAGAAGAAGATCTTATCGATCGTTATTTGACCGCACCCGACCCATGGGACCAATTAGGGTCAGAGCAAATGACAACAACCGAAGTCCTGTTGTATCTGACCGAATGTGCCGGGCCTAATCTTAAAAAGCCTTTACACCCGTATGCGGTTAAACGATACATGGAAAATAACGGGTACGAAATGAAGCAACGAACCCACCACGGCACCCCGCGCGTTCGCGTTTGGTCGGTCAATACAAGTCAAGATAGTTCTATTACAGGCGATGCTCACCAACAGCCTAATGGAAAACGGTATGATGAGTTTGGTGATGAAATAAGGTTTTGATGGGGCACTTTTTTACGGATTTGAAAAGACAATGACTGAACAGGAAGAATACATATTAAAGGCCACAAAAGAATTTGCGGATATACACGGCATCCCTTATGATGAAAAAATAGAATCGATGATTTTAAATGCAATGAAGGAGGTAAAAAACTGCGTTCGGCAAAAAGTGACCGCTGAAATTGAACGTGAATACGGAAAGTTTAGCGAGATGGAAGATGGGCGAAAAGATAACTTTTACCTAATGCTTGGAATAATTGATAATGCTTTGAAGAAATGACCACCAACGGTTAGCATAAGATGCAGTGAAGCGACCCGAAGGGTGCATTTTATGCAGTGTTGTATGGCGAAGCGAACTGTTTTTAAAAACTTAAACGATACATTATGAAATTAGAACAAGCATTGGAAATAGCAGAAAAGGTTAAGGCACTCCTTGCTCCGCATTGTGAACGGATAGAGATAGCCGGAAGCATCAGGCGCAAAAAACCTGACGTAAAGGATATTGAAATAGTGGCAATTCCTAAACCATTTGATACAGGACTATTTGAAAGCGGAATTGCAACCGTAGTAAACCAATGGCAGAACGTAAAGGGGGAATTGCCTTGTAAGTACACACAAAGAATATTACCCGAAGGAATTAAGCTCGATTTGTTTTTTGCAGAGCGTGGGAATTGGGGATTGATTTACGCAATAAGAACTGGAAGCGCAGACTACTCACATAAGGTTTTAGCAACTGAATGGGTTAAGCGTGGATATAAGAGCGAGGGCGGCTATCTCGTTGCTAATGGAAAGCAAATAGCTGTACTTGAAGAAGAAGATTTATTTAGACGAATAGGAGTGCCGTTTAAAGCTCCTGAACTTCGCAGTTTTTAAAAATTGCATACAATGGTGCTGCTAAAAACTGAACCGCAAGCACAGAAATATCGAGTTAGAACAGTACACGTCCAGCGGTTTTGATTTTAGCAATTGTTGGGCGGAGTGCTTTAATCCAATAGAAATGACAGCAAAAGAAAAAGCAAAACAGTTAGTTGACAAGTTTGGAAACATTGAGTTTAAAATCTTACAGGAATACATCCCTAAACATTTTGAAGTTGCAAAAACTTGCGCTCAGGTTGTGTGTGATGAAGCGATAAAACTTGCTAACCTAATGGATGGCGGATTTTCTTTTGAGAAAGAAATCGTTTTTTGGCAAGATGTAAAACGTGAGATAGATGCTCTTTAGCATTACGCCCAACGGCTCGATAAGAGGCAGCGCGAAGAATGAGCGTTGATCTTATCGCCCGTTAGCGATCCGTTTTAATGATCGCAACAGGTTTAGGTACGGCCAGCAGCCCCGAAAGGGGCTTTTTTTATGCTCAGTACCAAGCAAATACCAACCCAGGCAACCCAATATGGTACTATTAACAAGTCTTTTTTCTCATTTACCTCTGTTACTTGGTTACGTTGGTTGTTCTTGACCATTTTTCGGGAAAAAAGCGTAACAAACTTGCACAAAGTTGTATGCAGACCGTAACAAGAATAACCATAATTACACCTATTCTTTGCATCTGTGCGTTGCATACTATATATTTGGTAACTCATTATTCATTCATACCCAAACACAGTTACCATAATGAAAGTAGACTACAGCGGCAAGCATTCCGCAACCCTCAGCAAAGCTGATAAAAAGGCAATTGAAACCCTCCTTACCGACCAACACCCAAACCTCACCCAAAGCCCCGAATTGGAGGTGAAAAGTGGCGATATGACCGTATTGTTTTCATTTATCCGAAAAGGCGACACCGTAAGAGCTAACATTCACGGCCTACGCGAAACCGTACCAGGCAACCGAGCAAGCAATGCCAAAAAGGGCGCAGCCGCAGAAAAGACCTGCACCGATTGGAAACGCGCACGAATGCACGTGCTCATAGCAGAATTGGACAAGCGCAAAATTGACCACACCAAAGCAAGCAACAACGCATTGCGCGCCCAGTTGCTCATTGAGGACGACCAAAAGAAAGCGGCTTAAGTGGTAAAGAATCTGCCCGGACGGTTACGCGGGTGCGGGTTGGCTGCAGTAATAATGCACCACGTACCGCCCGAAGGTATGTTACTGGCCGATCTGCCAAAGACCATACTACGCGAAAACAACATCAACCCGCACGAAATAGACCACCGCGTGGCCTACAATTTCGGAAAGTTGGTAAGGTCATACGTGAACAGCTTAAAAACAAACGGCCTACTTCACACCGAAACAACCAACCGCCCCGGCAACCTCCAAAAACTCATACTCATAAAAAGAAATTACCCTATAAAAACCCAGCAATGATACCCGGTCTCAACATTTCAATAAAGGACCTTACCAAAATTGGTAAGATGGTTTCCAGTTTTCAAGACAACCCCAACCAACTCAAAGAGTATGGCAGCTATTTGGTTGATTTCTTTCAAAACCTTTTACATAGTGCCAACGCGAAACACGCCACACCCGGCAACGATGTATGTATAATGATAACCAACGCCACCAATGGGCCGGTACTTAGGTTCGTTACCGTTAACAGCCATGGCACATTGGGCAAGGTAAACAGTTGTTATCTGGCCAACTTCATTAACGATATGGACCTTAAAGGAGCCATAGACACCGCCAAGGCCATGCACAAATACCCTATGAGCATGGATGAAGCCCAGCATAAGGTATTTGGCACCACCGGCAGCCCACAGATATTACAACCGGTAAAAACCCAACCAACCCCCGATGCAGATAGCGATTGGGAGGAAATACAACCCCGTTTGGCCGGTGAGTACAGCCGCAGCACCTGCGATACCCTTTTACGCCTGTTGCAAACGGAATTTCCCACCGATGAAGCCACCGCCATACTCAATAACCTGAAATTGGCCGATGGATGGAATGCCAAAATGCATGAACATATTGTACAGGGCTTGTGGTACGGGTACCCGGTTATGGTTTCCGAAATCCAACGGCAGTTGGATAGCATAAACGAGGCCGACAAGCACCTGCCAACCCGAAATTTAGACGAGGGGCAACCCATAACCGCCACCGGCACCAACCCCGAAGTGAGCGAAGGGGTGGAGCCTGAGACATTCCCCGGTTTTCTTGGTGAAAATTATCACAACCATAGCGACCCAGGATGAAAATCCTGTTGGTCATATTAATAGTTGTCCTTGTTCTACTTGCGTACACATACGTTCACGTTCTTTTTGACCAAGTAAAAGAATCACGCCCACCAGCAAAACCCAACATGAGGCAAGCCGCAGAACTAATTATAACAGGCCGCCAAGGCAAAGGAGGTAAGCACAACAACCCAACCCAGCAACACGCCAAACGCAAAGGCAATAAGTTGAATTTGAAAGCAAAAGCAAAGCGCAAGCGAATAAAAAAAGGTAGGTAATGCAAAAACCAATAGGCAATAAAGAATACCAATTGATCGGCCCAGGTAGCCACGACAAGGTAATGGGCACCCTGAACGAATGGGCCGATGCCGATATACTGCGCGGGGTAGTATCAATGTATTTTGATGGCGACCGGATAGGCATATTGGTAAAAGTGAATAGAAACAACGCTGCAAATTTTCAATCATAAATGGGCAAATTTTTTGAAGATCCAACCGATGAACCGGCCACACTGACCAGGCCGGAACCAACCCCCGAGCCGGTTACTCAGCCAACAGCCGAACCAACGGGCGGAAATGCCTTTTTTGATGTATGGGACTCCCCAACAGAAGAAAAAGAAGTTGCCGATGATGTTGATCTTGATGATGATGATTATGCAGACGACATAGACGACACCGAGGGCCAAGATGAAATGCCAATGGACCACGAATCTGCAGACTTTGCAGCAGGGCTGGCCGTAGGTTTCAACCAGCTTGGTATGTCTACCCTTTTACGGTGGATGCATGGCGAAGGTGAGGTAAGCGATTACCGGGCCGATAACGAAGAACCGTTGTACAAAGCTTGGTACAGGTTTTTCAAGATCATGAACATAAAAATTACGGCCAACCGGGGCGTATTTTTTGCCAACGTGGTTGCCTTTGGTTGGTCATTTGGTATGGGCGTATACAAACTATTGAGCCGCATTATTTCCGGTAGTTTCCGCTGGCCATGGAGCCGCAAAAAGAAAGCAGCACAACCCGAACCCGACCCATTTGCCGACCTCAACACACCCGACCCGATAGATATTACCCACCACCAACCACCACCCACTGCACCCAACCTTAACGGAGCCACACAACAGGCCACCAAGGCGGCAAAAAAGCCAGTAGCACCACCACCGCCACCGCCTGAGTTTAACATTTGCCTGAAAACAGGCGAAAGGTTTACACCGGGCACCGGTTTCCCAAGGTCCAAAAAGCACGAATACCACGACAAATTCAAAGATCGCGCAGCATGGCAACATTTTTTAGAGGATAAGAAAAAAGCCGATGCAACCGCCAAGGCAGCAGGTAAAACCGAATCCCGAAACCTCCCAGCAAAAGCACCCGAACCATTACCGCATTGATATGAAGAAAAACAGAAAATTCCTTTTGGCAATTGCATTGGTAACCACAACCCTAATTGGGTGTGAGGCCGATTTATCAATTCTCGACACCTGTTTGGCCGATGCTGATTTAGGTGATATCCTAATGACAACATTCATTTCCAGCATAATGGCCGGATTTATTACTCGATAATGGCCAAACAGCAAACATTAAAACCCGTGCAACCCAAAATGTGGAATGTGGTTGCAGAACCCGGAGCCGGAAAAACCGACCTACTCATGGAAATGGTAGAGCGCAAGTTAAAGGCCGGTATGCGCGTACTCATAATAGACCCCGATGGAGGCGAAGAAAAATGGGACCGCTACCCACGGTTAAAAGGCGACCATCAGATTGAAACCCTCGACCCCAACTTCACCGGTGCCATTGTTTGCACTTACGATGAGGCCGGAAAGGACGAGAACGGCAAAACCCACATCGATACGTTCGATTATCTCTACTTCAAACTACTAAAACCAAAGAAGCTGCGAAACTTGGTATTGGTTTTGGATGATCCCAACGTGTATGCCATAGACAAGCCCCCAACAGGGCTAAAAAAATGTATGAGGCGTAAACGACAATCCAATATGCCAATACTCATAACCGCCCACAATTGGGGCGAAACCCCAATGGGTGCCATACGCTTTATAGATTATTGGGTACTGGGACCAACAGCCAGCGGCCCCGAAGAACGCAGCAGCGTATTAAAGGCCATGGTTAAAGTACACGCCAAGTACAAGCAACAGGCCGATGCAGAGGCCATTTCCGCCAAAAAGGCCGGCAGGTACCACAAATGGATAGCATTTGATAACAAAGGTAACCCCCTTACTAAATGATGTCACCCGGACCACACGAAATAACCAAAAACACCCGAAAATGGTTGTACCTGGTGTATATATCTGCAGCCATGTTCTGCATATCGCTGGGCGCTTACCTAAGCTGGGAGTTTTTGCCCCGTACCGATGAATTTAAGGCCAAGTACGAAAACGCAATACGCGACCGAGACCAAGCAATAAGCCAATTGCACCACGTACAGGCCGCCACAACTGCCACCATTGCCAAGTACCGGGCAGACAGCACCCGAAATGCCGATCTACTGCAAGCATATCGAGCAGAAGTTAACCATTTGGACAGGTACACCGATTCACTACGCAAACGCGATGCACAAATACCCACAGATAGCCTTTTTGTTGAGCTGCTTGATATGCTCGACAATTACCGGTTACGGCCAAGATTCAACTACCACGTACCCACTGACTGAGATCAGAGTGCGTACATCGGTGCAATTGGTGCGCGATGTAGACGAATGCCAAAGCCAGTACAACCACTTGCGCACCGTATTCGTGCAGCAGAACAACACCTTGCGGCTATACGAATTCCGTGTATTGGAGTTAGAGGCCACCGCCAAGGCCACACAGGCCAAAACCGATAGCTTACTAACGCAAGACCTTGAGTTGATTCAGGAAATAGAGGACCACCGCCAACAGCAAAAAGGCCGTGCAGACCGCAACGAGAAAAAAACCAAAAGGCGCAACCGCTGGCTATGGATAACCGGAACCCTGGCAGCAGTCGAAGCGGCCTACATAATCTTACAAAGCCAATTGAAATGAACCTCAATCACCTAAGACCATGCCCATCTACACCTACAAGTGCACCAACACTGAGTGCAACCATGAATTTACACGGTTAAGAACCATTGCCGCGCGCAAGCTCAACGACACCTGCGATAAATGCAGCAGCACGGCCAAATACCAAATAAGCACCGGTAACCCCGGTAACATGGATAACCTGGGCCGTACAAAAGGGTAGGCCAAACAATGTTGTGTGCCGTTAATTTTAGGATTATGACAAACGAAATTGAAATACAAAAAGGACAAGAGGCTAATAAACTTTTACTTATGCGAGAACTTATGCAAGGATTTGAAGATTTGTTTGAATTGGTAAAGAATGAAGATGCTGATAGTATGCAAAGGTTCTTTGGTGCAGATGAACAGTTAAAGTGCGAAAAGTGCGGAGCTTATTTTATTCCACACCTTATGAAGCCTTTGACCATTTGTGATAAGTGTGCAGATTCCTTCGCACTTTAATTGCCTACAACGGCTCGATAAGAGGCAGCGCGAAGAATGAGCGTTGATCTTATCGCCCGTTAGCGATCCGTTTTAATGATCGCAACAGGTTTAGGTGCGGCCAGCAGCCCCGAAAGGGGCTTTTTTTATGCTCAGTACCAAGCAAATACCAATCCGACCAACGTTGCACAGCAATTGGGCAGCATGGTTGCTATGCACAAACTACTAACTACACTTATTCATGTGGAGCTTTGTGATTCAATCTTTTTACAATCACAAACACAATTCAATTATGAATCCACAATTTGCAACAGCGAGAAAAGCGGCCGATGTTATGCCGCGAACAAGATTACAGGGCGCAAACGCGCACACCGTTGGAGGTGTATCTAAAAACGTAGGGGGTGGCCGTGCCGACCTTGGCGTAAATTCCGCATTTGGTTTTACCCACACATCTGCAGCAGACGAAACCGTTAAGATCGGTGACCCAACAGGGGCGGTAGCAGCATCCGGATCCAAGGCAGTCACAAATTACACCACTGGCTCAAAGTTCACCAACGCCATTTTGAACGACCTTTTTTACAGCCCGATCAGTGTTGATCTTATCAGCTGGTCAGTTACTGCGGTATCTGATTTCGATGATTCTTTCGACCATGCATCCATCAACATGGGTGGAAAGTATTTGGAAAGTCCATTGAATACAGACTTTACCATGTCTCAGAGAAACACCCAGCAAAACAGTCTATTGCTTACCAACGAGTGGCCAGAAGGTCTGGTAATTGGCCCGCGTAACTGTTTCTTCATCCAAGTTGACACAACCACGGTTTCTGTACGGTTCCGACCACAGGCCGTTTATGAGGTCTAAAAAGAATATCTGAGGGGGTATGAACGGGAGCCGCACCCATTTGTGGTGACGCGCTCCCGTCTTTTTTTCAGCCAAATAAACAACCATGAACGAACAGCAACTTTTAAAGCGAATAGCATCAGACCCGGAGTATACCCTTAACCTGGTGGTAATAAACAACCCCGGGGCGGTAACCCAAGCGTTAATGGGCGATGCCATTATACAGGGCGAATTGACCGAGGCCGGATTGCTAACCGTTCTTATGGACCTATACAACAACGGTGAAGTAGGCTATTTAATGTCAATACTGGGGCAGGTAGAGTATTTGCGAAATAGCGAACTACCCACCGGGTATGATTCTGTATTGGCAGGTCCGTCATATAGAGTAGATAACCAAAACATTACCGGAGGTAACGAGGGTAGTGGCATAGATTGGAGCAGCATTATCAACAATGTTGTTGCCACCATAGGCAATAACATTGGCACCTGGATAGGCGGCAGCGATTCGGGTATAGTTGATAACACAGGCAACACATCAGTCGGCAATGGCGGCATTCAGCAAGAATTGCCAAAGCAAGACTATACACCTTACTTGATTGGAATAGGTGGGTTATTGCTGATTGGTGTGTTGGTATATGCGCTGAAGGGTAGGAAGTAAATCGTTCTTTGAAATTATGGAGGGTAACTCTGATAACTTCCTCAGTAACGCCATTGGTGCCATTGTAGGCATTTTCGGCAACTTAGGAAAGGATCGGGGTAGAGATTCCCAGCACATTTACTACGAAGGTATTGTCATTCGCGAAAGCGAACTTGATAAAACGCCTTACGTGTTTGCAGGTGTGGCCGTGGTGCTTATTGCATTGTCCATTGTCTTTTTAATTCAACCAAAATGAATTGTGGCGATACGTTTGCAATAGAGAATCAAGATACCGGATGGACCACCGCGTTTAGCAATGCGGCAGCATCCTTTCCGGGCTTTGGGGCCATATTAGGGTCGTTGGCACAGCCAAGTCATTCACTTGGTCAGATACAATGCCTACCAGGCGAGAAGTTCGACCACCGCACCGGTTACAGTACCGAGGGCAAACTTGCACTTGCAGGTATAGTTCTGGTAGCCGCATTTGTTGTCATATCATTTATTAAAAAATGACCGGCTACAACATATTAGGCCAAGCGGTAGACATTACCAACCCCGAAACGCTGCCTATTGGTATGTATTTCGTTAGCCCAGAAGATTCACCGGTAAACTGCGGATCATTACAACCGGTAATGATAGTGGCACACCATGGCGTAGACAGCAACGGAAACGCCACTGGCGTGAGCTACGCTTGCAATGGCAGCACCACACAGGTACACGAGCCAGACATTTATCTGGTTGATGATGATTGGAAGCATTACATAAAATATACACTCATCATTGCCTTGATCATTCTATCAATATCAATTGTAAAAAAACTGGTATGAGTAGGCAGATCTTAACAAGTAGGGAGCGTGGCTATATAAGCCGGAACAATGGCAAGTGCTATATCGTGTACTACAACCCGAACGGCACCCACCACCAAACGAACCTATTAAGTAACACATGCAGCCAGCAGCGGTTATTGTGGGGAGCCAGCCAATTAGGGCCGTTAGTGGCCCCCAGCCACCGCAACGGTTTTGAGGTTATGCGCGGTATGAATGAATGCACCGAGCAGCCTGGCCAAATGGTGGTAAGGGTGCGCAATGGAGGCAACCGGTACGCAGTTACCGAAGATGTTGCAATGGAAAACCACTACCTATTTAACGAAATAGGCGAAGATGTGGAAACTTATTGCGGCCCCGCCCCGATAATCTCAGACCCACCGAACCCCGATAGTGAACCGGATTACCCTTTCAATTATGGTTCAAAGAACGGGTTGAGTACAAATGAAATAATTGCCCTGATAGCAGCCATTGTGCTGGTATTGGGCCTGATAATATTCGCATTTAAGAAGCGATGAAGGATTTAAAGACATATTTACCTACACTGATCAACATTGCATTGATCGTTGGCCTCCTGTACATAGCATGGAAGGGTAAAGGATATTTAGATTCGTTCTTAAGTACTGATGATGATGTAGATCGCGAAGATGCACTGGCCGATCCGAATGCTGCTAACTTAAGCTATCCGATCATCAATTATACCAATTGGGCCAACCGCATAGAAGTTGCCCTTGAAAACCTGTATAATGATGATGAGGATGCGGTTTACTCAGTATTTGAAAAGATGCTTAATAATGATGATGTGCTGCAATTGCAAAAGTCATTTGGCACCCGCGCCCGTAGTCCATGGGGCATTGGCATAATAGGCGGCTACACAGGCACCCTTTCGGAATGGCTCACGGCTCAATTGAGCGAAAATGAACGCGAGCATATCAACCAATTATTAGCCAGTAATGGCGTAACAATTCAATTCTAATGAAGAAAGAACGACTATACATTTTCGGAGGCATTGGCCTATTTGCCGCCATTGTGGGATGGGTCATGTACAACAGGCGTTGGATCAAATTCTCCGACAACGGATGGACCGGTGTAATTATGGGCAACCACAACCACAAGTTATCTGGCATGGTAGGTTTTGTAATGGCCGACAGCCACCATTTTAAAGTTGGCGACCGGGTAGAGGTAGAACAGATAACAGG
>Ga0208019_1000429_pt1 | contig 22723 bp, 32 predicted proteins | sample CB_VirMetaG_5_FD_184540 | JGI IMG/M metagenome (GOLD analysis project Ga0208019, IMG submission 184540) | Freshwater to marine saline gradient viral communities from Chesapeake Bay - CB_1508_1D Viral MetaG (SPAdes) (version 4) | ecosystem: Environmental > Aquatic > Marine > Coastal | place: USA...
CATCTGAAACGGGGTCTGCTTTGTAAAGATAATCCTTTAATCGGATATACTCTGTTAGGTAGGGTTGATACGCAATCATCGTCTTTGCCAACTCTACGTCGCTCTCGTGGATTCGTACGTTATGTATAACGGTAGAGTGATCCACATTGAATAACCCACCAATCTGAATCCATTGGCTAGTGGTGTCAAATTCTTTTATGAATGCCATCACCATACGTCTCGCGTACACATAATGTCTATTGCGGCATCTCTGAGAGATGTCAAACCCGTAAAACTCATTCGCGGCTCTCAGCACCCACTCGTATTTTCTGCTTTTCTTAATCATATCTACCACCCCATCCCCGCGCCTTGTGAGCAACGGGGTGAGATTTAACAAAACTCAACTACTAAGAAGAGGTTTGTTTAATCAATTCTTTACATCATATCCGATACGTAATCCAGAACCTTTGAATATGGTGCGTTATCGCCAAACCCATCATAATCCATAGCCTCCCAAACATCATCAGCAAGTCCGCTGTATGTGTAGTGAGTGAACCCGTCATAATTATCCTCGTAAGGCTCTAGTGTGAAAGGGTGCGCAGTTGCTCTGACTTCTGAAATTGCTTTGTTGATTTTTTTTGTGAGTGTCATATTTGTTTCGTTTTGTTGGTTCAAATATCTACTCTTTGTTGCCGCCAATCACAATTTGCTCCGTCAATTTTCTGTCATTTACGATTTCCTTCGCCTCTAATAGTTGCAGCTTGTGAATCCTCATGTAATTTGCGATGGTTTCTCTTTCCCCAATCAGACGGGTGCAACAGTTATACAAGTCCATCATCTTGCTCAACTTGCTGTTCATATCTCCCACATCTAAGCCTTTGCGTACACGTTTCTCATGTACCTCTACCATAGACTCAAGCGTTAGCTTTGCATCCAGGAGGACTTTGTATGGGTCAAACTCGAACTCCCTCAAGTCAAATAATTCCGGGTCAAATGGCTCTCTCATCTATCTTGGGTATAATCTTGAATATCTCATATGCTACTTGTGGCACTATGGCGTTCCCGTAGGCTTTGATTGATTCGTTTCTCCACTTAGGAAAGGTGATAGAGTCCAATTTTCGGGGAATCCCATCATCTCCTCCACAAATAGGGGATTTAGTTGGGAAGATTTCCCAGGTGTATCGTGCATCTTGCTCACCTCGTCTGTAAGATTGAACTTCCCCCTGTCCCTCGATGCGTTCCCCCTCGCTTCCTGTGCTTTCGGTGTCGGGAGTAACCCCATCACTAGATAATTCTCTAAATACATCCACCTCTTCATTCCCCCGTATTTCTCTTTTCTCTTCTCTGTTTTCCCCCGATCTGTCTGTCTGCTTTGTGCCATCGGAGTCGGGAGTAGTCCTAGACTTGCCTTCCCACTCAACATTGATGCCGTGCCGTCCTTCCTTAACTGACCCTTCCAATCCCCCGCGATCACGGTAGGCAATAAACCAGATTCTATCCCGTCTGTGTGGGGCGTTGACGGCAGCAGCTGGAAGTAGAAGCGGGAACACTTTGTACCCTTCACTTTCCAAGTCAGTACACACCTCATCGAAAACCATTCCCCCGTTCCAATTAACAAGTCCGCGAACATTCTCTCCCACGATCCAACGCGGGGAAATCTCTTGAATTGCTCTAAGCATCTCCTTCCAGAGGTAACGATCGTCCTCCGTGCCTTTTCGCTTACCTGCCTGAGAAAATGGCTGACAGGGAAATCCTCCTGAGAGGATGTCGATCTGTCCTCGCCAAATAGTGAAATCTGTTTCTTTGATGTCTCCATAGCTTTTTGCATTTGGGAAATGATAATTTAATACTTTTCTTGGGAACTCCTCCCATTCACAATGAAAGGCGTTCTCCCACCCCATCCATTCGGCAGCTAAATCAAAGCCACCTATACCACTAAATAAACTGCCGTGTATCATTTCGCTCTCTCATCTAATTCTCTGATAAAGTTCTTGATCATGGTTACCTCTCCCATACGAGCATAGCTACTATCCCCTTCTGAGTGGTATAACTTGTAGATCCTGTCATTGATGTACTTGTCAATATGCTGTAATTTCTTCTCCGATGTCATTGCCCCATTTGTCATTTATTGCCCGTTGTAAAATATCTACACCTCCGAAGTGAAACCTCTTCCCGTCAAACGTACCCTCAATAGGTATCTCGATAGGGTTCTCTTTGCCTCCGGTCATGTGTGACTTGATCTTTGCCGTCCATATCTTAGTGATATTCCAATCATTCGCATCCTGCTTGTACCTATGCACGACAATCATGTCATCCGCCCTGTTCTCAAACATTCCACCATGCTCTACATCCGCAGCATTCGGTGGAGATACTTGGTCAGCGTACTGATGATCTTCCTTGTGTCTTCGCCTCTTGGCATCTGTGTTCGGATGTACACAAAGATACAACGCAACTCCCTTATTGTCTCTCCATTGCCTGAGATCCGTCAGAGCATCGTAATTGTAGTCGTAGCTGCTCTTGTATTTGCCCTTCTCTGTGTCTTTCTTTAAACTACTCCACGGATCAATTATAATGGCGTGGTAGTCCTCTGTGAGCCTCTTATCGGCTGCTGCCATAATACCATAGACAGACGTAGGTGTGTGAGACTCCACAAAATCCATATACTCGTTCACCTTATCATAAGCATCACTCACTTGTTCTGCCGGGATATGTCTTAGGTCAGCATCCAGGATAGCGTTCACGCACATCACTATGAGTTCAAGTCGAGAGTTCTCACTACTCCATACCAAGGTTTTTTTGCCTTGCCGTATAGACTGCAATAGGCACATATAGGTTATCAAAGTAGTCTTACCCGATCCTGAGTTCCCCAAGAGGACAGTAAAGTTCTGCTTATATAACCACCACTTGTCGATAATCTCAGAACCCCAAGTCTCTCCTAGTTTAATCTCGCCTCTGCGATACTTATGTACGAACTCTAGGTCTTTACTCACTCCACTCCGCGTTTAGTTCTTTTGCCGTGATGTCATACCTTGCTACAAACTCCTTCCAAGTCATTGTGATTCCCGTATACTTTACATCATATATAGGTCGCTGTATGTTCTGCTTAAACGGGCTCTTTTGGTTAGGGTTGTAGATCAAAGCAAATCGTTCTTGCCGGGTTAGCTTTGGTATAAGCTCTCCTTGCTCCGTTACCCTAAAGTTCTTCATCATAGGGATGATGTAGTCGCGTTTTGCGTAACACCACCCCGTCAATGTTTCCTTAGTAGGGTATTCCTGTTGGTAATACACTAACTCAATCATGAGTCTAGCCTTTTAGTGATGTCATCAAAACGCTTTGCCGCATCCAGGATCTGCTCACGAGTGAAGAATCCATCACAGAACAAGTCGTTAGCATAACTCACCACAACCGACCCATTGTCTCCGATAGACTTTGCGTGACCCATCAGCTCCTTGGCGAACTCTTCAATGTTTGCTAGTTCTACCTTTCCAGCAATGACAGCTTTCTTTGCCCAAGATAGTGCGTAACCGGACATAGCTCCTTTCTTGCCACCACCCTGACTGCCAAAGTTGTTAGGCTTACCTAAACTTAGTCGTGTGCCGTACTGAGTATCCTTCCTGGACTTGACCTCAACCTCGTCACCGACTTTCCATTTCCCTTCTGACTTAGCATTCACCTCTCCCGATGTGCCGTCAGATAGTTCTACCTTTTGCTTGTAGAACGTGTCTCCTTGGTACTCAAATGTACCCGCATTTTCTGCTTTTGTGATTTTCATAGTATTTCTAATAATGATATTGTCTGTGGTTTTTCTTCCGCAATGTAGCGGTCAATCAGTTCTTTGTCTGCAATCTCTGTCAGGAACTCGTGATAGTTGTCGTATGTGTAGTCATACTCCCTTTGCACATGTTCTCCGCAATGATCTAAACTATCCTCGGTAAAGGTTATTGTGTTGTAGTCATTCTCGTGCACCCAACGCCAAAATACCTCAACGTCAATAGCACTCGTTTGCCCGTCTTCCTCTACAATGTAAAGGTTATACAGGTCTTCATCGTAATAGTATCTCGTTTTCATAGAGGCAAAGTAATGCCAAAAGAACGAGACTACCAAATAATAAATGTCAGTTGTTTGTCAGGAAACCCGATTTCATTCTCTCATACAGCTCTTCCACCGTCAACGTGGTGTGAATGTGGCAATGACTCATATCAGCCTCAACCTCTTCATCTGTCAACATACCGGACTTTATGAATATAACAGCCCCACTATCCTGCGGAACTACATACGATACGTCATCTATGTTTAATAGCCCGTATTGCTGCTCTACAAGCCCCAAATCAGCCAAGTCTCCAACCCTCTCCAATAGTATAGGTATCTTGATTATCATAGATCCATCATTACGTTTATCGGTAGAGTCCCGTCTTCCAGTATTACCCCACTTCCTATTGCAGGTTTCCCATAATGTTTGGCATACGCCATAGCGTAGCTATCCTTGTCAATCCCGCACCCTACTTGCATACCGAATACTTTAAATCTTGCCCCTACCACATACTGCGTGTACGCCTCTGTGTGCCAATGTCCACATACGGTAGTCTGCATATTCTTTCTTGCTCGTGCTATCGCCTTACCCCCACCGTCACCATGAACGTACAACACATCGTCAATCGTCTTATGCTCTACGAACTCCCACTTAGGAGTGTTAAGTACCTCTTTGTAGTCCCGTATCCACGCCCTTGGTATACCACCTGTGAACGCCTTACGCATAATCATCCTGTCATGGTTTCCGATAATGACAGTAGCTTCGGGGAACGCCTTATGCCAACGCTCTATTCTCTCCTGCGCTAACTCTAGCTCATTCCCAGCACCCATCCCGTCAGGATCAGTCTCGTGGTAAGATGAGTAGTGGTTGTCAATCACATCTCCCATAAAAACTACATCGGTGATATTGTACTTGTTGGCTAGTTCAATGTTGAAGTCCAGGTACTCGTCCAAGCAGAAAGGTTCGTGAAGATCCCCAATAGCTAGTACAGCTCTCCCGTTCTTGCCGCGCATCTCTAGCACGGCTTCGTACTCGTGTGGTTTCAGCCTTATTCTAGGAGTACTATGAGTTTTTGTATAGTCCATTTGAACACTCTTATAGATAGTAGCGTGAGTAGCACCCACATCCACCATTTAGTCTTTCTAGTCTTATACTTTATTACCGTCTTCTCACGTATCTGAATCAGCGTGTCCGGCTTCTGAGTAAGTGTAATCAGAACCGTATCCTTGTTCTCTATTGTGTCTTGTCGGATTATTACCCGCGCCCTCGCATCCCCATTAGTGACCTCAATGGTGTCGTGCAAGTAACGAGTTACTGCCACCGTGTCTAGTCTTGGGGTGAATCTGATCTTGTAGATAGTGTCTATCGAATGAGACTCCATTTGGCAGAGTGGTGGATACTTTGTACAAAGCCTATCCATTCTGCGTGTCATCCTCTTCTCGTAGCTACACGAGGAGAATATAGTCGATATAATAAATATCGCGGAAAGACCTATTTTATAGTCTATAATACTACGAAGTCCCATTTGAATCCTAAACAATTAGTCCCCCTTTTTATTGCCGCGCTAATGCTCGATTGAGCGCACTCCATCAATTTGGCAGCCTCTATTTGAGTGTTAAATATAGCCACCTTTTGATAGTCTTTGGTCATGCAAACAATTTTTTTGCCGTTCATGGAGGCATCCCATTTCTTATTCCCTATTGCATGAGCCATATTTTCTTGTTGTGTGCACCATTCCAAGTTCTCCAATGAAGCATTATCCCTAACGCCATCTATGTGGTTTATATATGGCTTATTGTGCGGGTTTGGTAGAAAAGCCTGTGCGACTAGCCTGTGCACTAATCTGTGTTGCCCATTGATAGCGATAGACCAATAGCCGTATGGCGTTTTAGTTCTTTGAGCTGGTATGTAACCCCCATTAGAATACCTCCTCACATTGCCCATGTTGCTTACTTGGACTTTGCCAAAAGTTCTAGGCACGTTCGCCCAATATTCAAACTCTGACATATCTATTGATATATCAACAGCCCCAACATTTTCTAAAAAAATAGACTTACTAACCTTCATTTATTTCAGCCTATTGAATTAGTATCCAACATAAGTCATCGTTGCATCGGGAAACATTACGTTACAGTAATTGTAAATATACCCGTCCTCTATATCTATGGTAAAGTAATTACCACCTAGCATTATATCCTCGAATATCATTCTCCTTTTATTAAGTAGTTCCTCGCAGCCTCCGATTTACTTCTTAATGTTAAACCCCAACGATTCTTGGCGTTATAAACCAATAACTCATGGGAGACACCCAAACGCTTTGCCACCTCCCTAATGGGCAACTCTTCCGCGTAGTACATTCTCTTAAATTCCTCAATCATGCCAACCTACTCCATCTACTGTTATATCCTCGAATATCATAATGAGTAAATGTGTTGTACCGACCTAAACCACCTTCCTTCATTTTGCCTTGCGAGATAAGCTCTTCAATCAAATCCGCTACCTCTTGCGGGGTCATCCCGTCCACTATAATGTCTGCTGCACAAGCGTATAGGTGCTGTGAGTTCTTTGCTCCACCTATCCTGGTATTATAGTCTCTGTGTCGATAGCCCGAATTGACTCTTATTGCTGCACCGGCATAATCTCGAAGTACTTGCAAGTTCTCTGCTAGTTCGATTACATTCTCAATGTACTCCTGTGGAATACGAGTGCCATCGTTGCAGCAAAACTCACGTATGTTGAAGTTGTCGGTCAGTTGCATTACTTCAAATATAACAATTCTGTGTAAACTCCGTCTTCCTCTTTTAGAATCAGCCCCTCTAACATAAGTCCGTTAAACTCCTGGATCTTATGCCCCGCCCCGTCGGCATCTATCTGATCACATAATAACAAGTCATTGTCTCTGTTGCCTCCGGTTACGTGATGCAGATACTTGCCCTCTAGTGCTTTTCTAGGAACTCCTGTCATATTAGTGAACGACTCGCTTACATTCTCAATAAGCACACCAAACTCTGTGCGTACCATTCTGACAATACCAATCTTGTCCGTGTTCGTTAGAGCATCTGCAATGCGAATATATCGCTTACGACTGACTGAGTTCGTTCCCAACTTCTCCAAGATGCCATCGAGTTTATTTATCGTGGCATCCGCTTTATTCCCCGCGAACTTGAATTTCATTTCTGTATCTCCTTAATCAACGCCTTCAACTCCTCTAGCTTCTCCACCACGTGCCTCATCTCCATCGGGTCAGGTAACTTCTCCTCCACTAGCGCAATGATCCGCAAAGACTTGTCAGATAGATCGTGTAGCTTCTCGTCCTTCTCTTTGTTATCCTTGTAGAACGTGTATGCAAAAAACCCCAAGACAAATACGAGCGCACCAAAGGCAACCCCATTGTATGGAGTAATCTTAAATGCGTGTTCTGCTGCCTTCTGTGTCAGGTCAAATATTAAACTGCTCATTTTCCCGTGCTTTCTTTGTGTGGTTCTCGTCTATTGCATTAAGTATCCCGGCTAGTAATCTCCCTATGCCTGTTAAATGCCCCTTCTCTTCATTTACTCCCGTCACATGGCTGACCGTCAAATCGGGACTTCCGTATTCTTTCCTGCCCAACTTGTTCTTCAAGAACCAATCGTTGAACACATCCCTGCAAAGTGCATTACCCTTCTGATCGTCCGCAAAAGCTAGTTGGTGGTAGTATGCCTCCATTTTTGTCGTAAAGTGGCTTATCCGACCTCTAATGATGCTTCTCGCTAAGAATTTAATATGCACGTAGATGAATGCAAACGTACCGAACGTCAACATCAGTAGCCTTGCGGCAATCATAAGTACTAAACTTTTTATCATTGTGGTATCTCGCAATAATCGTATGTCTCCGGTAGCATAAAACTAAACTCTGCACTTATACCCACATAGTCGCTACCATGCTCGTGGACAAAGTTACTCATTTCTGCGGAACGCTCGAATTGGAATCCGTGTATGTACTGCTCGTAATCCATAACAGCAATAAAGTCATCCATGATCTTATCGCAGTCACTCAAGGCATCCTTCTCGTTATCCATGTTCTTGTTGAGAACATCCATAAATACAACCTGCATCTTCACTTCCCTAGACGTACCCTGGACTGTCACCCCGTTATTGTAGAACCACATCACCACACCATTTGTATTAGTTGTGTCTACCTTTTCAGGAGTGGTGTACAGAACAGATCCAATCATATAGTGATCGAAGCCGAACTCTTCTAGTTCTATTTTCAATTCGTTTAGGGTCACACCAATTCTCTTAAATAGGTTAGCGCAGCATTGATGTCTGTCATTGGCAGCGTGTAATTTGCTGCATCCTCAATCGTAGTGAGTGCCTCAATCTGTGCGCGTGTTGTTTCGTGTATCTGATAGAACTCGCCTATCTTGGTTTTGAGGCTGTTTAGCTCACTCTCTCTGCGCGTGTCTTTCAAGTAGTCGTGATGATGTTTGCCCTCATCAAAGGCTGCTCTACGGTAGCCCTGTAATTCAAGTAGTAGCTCTTTCTTTAGCTGCGCCAAGGTCTTGTTAAGGCTAACCACCTCAAACGTGTAGTTTGCTCCGTCAGCAATAATGTTCGTAGTCCGCTTGTGCGTTCTGCTGTTATATGTCGGCTGCACCAAAGGCTTAAAACCATACGCCCCACAGTTGTCTGCTGTGAGGGTTATATGCTCATCCTTCGCTGCATCGAATATTTTAGGCAGCTTGTTGTACTTGACTATCTCGTTATTTTCTTCTCTTGCGTACATATTAACTTGTAAAATCTCCGTATGCTAGTCCACTCCCTGAGTTGTATAATGTAGACACATCTGTGCTATCTAGCACTCTATTCCATACACCCACCTCATCAATTAGCCCGTCAGTTTCTTGCGTTGCAGACCTTGCTCCTATCTCAAAATTTGCGCTGCTTACTGTCGTTCCCGTTGTTAGAGAGTCAATAGATTGACTTATAGTCTCTAGTGATCCATTTATATATAGATTCAAACCAGACACAGCAGCAGTACCATCATATGTTAGAACAATGTGATACCACGTAAATCTATTCGTTAGTCTAGTTGTTGATTTTATCTCCAATACACTAGAGCCTGTGTGAACCAAGTCAAATATCAATCTATGATTTTGCCCAGACCCCCCACGCCAAATAACATACCCGCGAAATAGCCCTCCGTTATCCTGCTTACAAACTAAGAAGTGGTTATCCGAACCTGCGCTATTCGGCTTATACCAACACTGGATAGTAAAAGAGTCGTTGTAATCCTTGCTTAATACATTGCCAAAAACAACACTATCCCCTGTGCCATCAAAATCTAAACAATCACCAACAATGCCCGTAGCCCCGTATGTGGGATTGCCATTAATAGAAGTTGAGTCGTTTGAACCATGAGAATCATAAATAGTGCCACTAGCCTCGTCTAGCTTCCAATAGCTTTCAAGGTCTGTGAGTAACCCGTTAGATGCCCCCGCAGGTGCTGTCGCTTTGTTTACGAATATCATTGCCTAATCCCCATGTAAACCTTTAACCCTTTGGCGGGTGTTACGTGAACTGAATCTATATCTATCGTGATAATATCCCCTACTGCTAGACTTGTTGTAGTCAAGTCAGGAGGTGTTGCTGCCGTGGTCGTTGTTTTCTCGGTTGCATCAAAGTCGAGTTTGTTCGTGGTCATTATCGTTGTGCCGTTAATGTTCACATCGACTACCATCGTTCCTGTTGGAGCTCCTGCTGTCGAGTTAGTTGCATACAAGTAAAACGGACTAGAATCGCTTTGCAGAATCGTTCCCGCAATAGGGCTAACAAAATCCCCCGCTATGTTCGTGCCTACCGCGCAGTCTGTGTCAGGGTCTACACAATCGAACACAATCCACTCTATATTCCGCTTACTCGCTACAAACTGGTCTATCGGCATTGCCCGTGTAGTGTCCGTGCCTGTGTCTATCTCGGCTGTGGTTGCTAATTCAACTAGCCCCTCTGCCGTCTTACTCGCTGTCGATATGCCTAGCGTAGTACGTGCCGCACTCGCATCTGCATCGTCTACCAAACTTGCCCCGAATGTGCTGATAGTTGTATTTGCAGGAAGCGAGAGGGTTTTTATGTCTGCATCTACCTCAGAATCCATTAAAGCCCCCGCAGCCGTCACATTAGCTGTGTCGGTTACATCTGCACCTGTTTCAATGCCATCAAGTTTAGTCTTATCCCCATCTACAAACGCACCCTCTGCGGGTTTGACTTGCAACGTACTCGTGTCAAGTGCCTTAATTCCAGCCAAATCCGTAACTTCAGAATCCATGAGCGCACCTGCTGCTGTTACGTTTGCTGTGTCGGTAACATCCGCGCCCGTTTCAATGCCAGCCAACTTAGATAACTCCGCAGAAGTGGCGAACTTGTTAGTCGTTGAAGTGTCGTCTATGTCATCGGCATCAAGAACAACCGCTCCCGTTTGTGAGTTTACCGAATCAACCGCGTTCACTTCCGCGCCTGCCGATATACCTGCCAACTTGCTTTTTTCGGCATCCGTGTAAGCATTTGTGTCTGCTTCGCCTTCGTAGGCTGCCTTTATTTCCGCTCCCGTCTGGTCTGCCGTTGCGCCATCCTCCACATTAATCAATGACCGAACCTGTGCTGCTGTAAGTTCCTCACTGTCGCCACTGCCTGCCGTAACCCTACCAAGTATCCGATCAGCCGCAACATTTGAAACAACATCTACTGTGGTTCCGCTTGAAAAGTCGCTGAAATCAACGTACTTTAAGTTGTCTGAGTCGGAAGAATCCTGCACTAGCACTTTGTCGGTTGCCTGTGGTGTACCCGCATCGGTTAGAGTCGCTCCGCTCAAGGCTGATACTACATTCGTCTCGTCCGTAACATCTGCCCCCGTTTCTATCCCGTCGAGTTTAGTTTTGTCCCCATCAACGAAAGCCCCTTCTGTTGGTTTCACTTGCAGCGTTGATGTGTCAAGTGATTTTATCCCTGCTAAGTCTGTGACTTCCGAATCCATCAAAGCACCAGCAGCCGTTACATTTGTGGTATCTGTTACGTCTGCCCCGTTCTCAACGTTTATCAGAGTTCGGAAGTTCGGCAAAGTCAAAGCCTCTACGTCTCCGCTTCCAGCACTGCTTCGTGCAAGTACTCGATTAGTTGGTACGTGAGCCAATTTTGCCAGCGTTACCGCCTCGTCATCTATCTCAGAAGTTCCAACCGTATCAAGTGCTGCCAAAGCCCCTGAGTCTGTTATGTCTGTTAGTGTATGCGTGTGGCTTGAATCAGCCTTGCCGTCAATCTGCGTTTGAATTGCAGATGTTACCCCGTTGAGATATTGAAATTCGGTATTTGACACAGATGCGTCCGCAATCTTCGCAGCATCTATACCCGCTTTCAGTTCTTCGTCACCTATGTTTGATACGGTGTTGTTATCCGCATCAATGGTTTTATTGGTGATAGTCTGAGCAGCGGTCAATCCCACCAACTGCTCTGCGATAGATGCGGGGTCATAGGTGGACGTAGACATATCCCCACTACCGGCAGTTACCATAGTCAAGAACTCACTCTTGGTGATAGAGTACATCTTACCCGCAGAGGTATCCCACCATATAATAAGATCATCACTGGCGGTTGCTGCCGCTAATATCGCATCGAACTCGCTTGGATTTTTACGCCTTGTCATTCTACTAATATTCTGTCGTTATCTTCATCCGATATGTATGTTCCGTTCTCGTCAACTAAGTGTACGTACATAGCCGCCTCACACACATCAAACTCTGCCTTTTGGTGCAAGGTGACAAATAGTTGGTGTCCTACATAATCACTTCTGTCGTAGTGTACGAAATTCACCTTCGTTGCCGACCTTTCAAACTGATAGCCCTCATCGTACTGCTTAGTGTCTAGCCAAGCTAGTAAGTCTTGCGCTATCTTATCTGTGTCACTTATCCCCTCAATCTCATTGCTCATATCCTTCTGCAACACATCCATGATCCGAACATCGAACGTGAAGGACTTACGAGTTTCCTCGACTTCACTACCATTCAAGTAGAACCACAGAACAAATCCATTCAAGTCATCAGTATCAATCTCCGGGGCTGCACCAAAAATGGTGTCATTCACCATCAGATGACTGCTTCCGAAGTCCTCTATTATCGCTATTGCCTCGTTTAAGGTCATTCTTCTTCTTCTCGTACAACCTCAAAGTCTTGAGGTTCTTCTTGTCTCTACCCCTATTCACACCACTCATCACCCATATATATATCTAGTCCTAAGTGCTTCTTCCCCTTATTGCCACCCAAGTAAATGCTTGTTCGGTATGGTCTTCCTGTTGGATGTATGATGTCATACCCCGTTCCTGGATTATCATACAGAGGGAAAGTAGTCTTGTTCTCCTTCAAGTACTTGACCAATCTGTTTGCATAGAACTTAGCCTTGTTAAAGTAGTTGTTCTCTAACCTGCGGATTTCCTCTTGGTCGGCTGGTTGCATATTGTCACCATCACGAGTCTGCACACCCATATTGCTCATCTGATAGGTCGTAGGGCGCACAATGTCGCACATGATCCAATACAGCATAGCGTTATGAATGTAATCCTCTAGTAACGTCTGATTCGCACTCGTAAGCGAACTCGGTAACTCACCCTTGATGTCGTTGTATATACCCGTTCCGATAAGAGGCTGAATGAACATATCTTGGCAGGATATAATACTCTGCTTGATAAGCTCATCGTCCACGTTTCTGTGAACCGGAGTCAACTTCTTGAAGTCTGTTGCGCTTAGTAAATATTTCCTAGTTGCCATTTCGTCTTACTACTACTTGTTTCCATACGTGACGGCATTGAGGTCTACGCTCACCCGCCCTATTGTACCATCCACCTCTGTATAGCCACACACTCTGATTGAAGTCTCTCATGTGGTTCTCCATGCCTTCGATCTCTTGCCGGGTATATAGAGCATTGCGCCCCATCAATGTGCTGCAAAATCCTCTACTCTTTGTCTTGAGTGGCAAAGCATCGTCCGCTAACGCATATCTGTACCTGAGTTCAATCGTGGCTAAGTCTATTTTTTTTAAGGCGATATAATCACCCACATCCTTTAATGCGAACTTCGGCTGCTCGTCCTCGAACTCAATATCAAATTCGTCCAATATTTCAAAGTTCTCTGCATCTTCCCCACAAGACCCCAAGTACATCAAAACATCGCCATATCCGTCCTCTGTTGCGCTCATATCGACATTCTCTTCAACGGGAGCTGCCTTCACATTCTTTACTCCGAACTCTCTTCGCAAGAACTCTGCTTTCTCCTCGTCAGGAATCAATGCTGATACCTCTTCGTCAGATATAGGAAGCCTTGGGTTCATTGGTTTCAGTTCTTCTACCTTCAAGGCTTTTGGTAGCCCCATAATATCGAGTAGATAGTTGAGCGTTCCTACCACTTTAGCCTGTCTTCTGACAACGTAAGTCTCTTTGAACAGTTTGTAGGCTTCTAGTATCTCTCTTCGTCCACCTAGCTGCCCCTCAGAGCGAACTCCGAACAGCATCGGACTTGTGATCTTGTGACCAATGAATATAGACTCCTTTGTGCGCTCCTCTAGGTTGCTGAATCTCTCCGCTAAGTCATTTGAGTTTATTTGCTCAACTGTGGTGGCGTGGTCTTTATCTTCTGCAAAGTTGATTACAACCCTATTCCCATTCTCTGACCCCGTGAACTTCTCGGTCAAGTCTCTCTCAATCGCTTTAGCTTCCTCGTCTGTTGGAGGGATACCGTTCAGTAGGTTGATAATTGTACCGCCACTAAACCCGTTCTTGATAGAGTTTAGGTCGAACTTGCCGATCTCTACAGACGTTTCAATCTGAGGAATCGCACCTACATACTCAGGATATGGATAGTAGTTGATGTCAGGTCTATACTCTCTGTGATATATGTAAGACACTTTTGCTGTGCCTTTAGGGTCGAATAGTGGGTAGTACTTTACCTCCGGGTTTCTGTTCTGCATCCTGTAGGATGGCTTACTTCTCGGACTCTCCCATTCATCAGAGATCCACACCCCTTTGTTGCTCTTATCCATGCGGACATTCGTGAAGTCCTCGTGGTGGATCTCAACAATCTTATTCCCCGCCTTCGCTCTGACAACCTTAATGGCATACCCGTTGAATACCTCGTTGTCAATTACTAACTTCTTATAGGTCTCTTGCAGGGTTTCATAGCCATTAGGAGACATCACGAAGTCCCTGAGTCCTGACACCCCACTTCTACCCATTTCTGTCGTAAGCCCTCTACCTACAATGTAGTTTACCTTACCCGTGATGATTGCGTTGTGTACCGCAGACTGGTTAAACAAGTCTACCAAGTACAGAGGGAATAAGTTTCTTTCCCCGAACTCCACCCAATCAGTTCTGCTGTTAGGTTTCTCCTTGAATAACGGCAACTCGTAACTCGCCAACTCAATCGAGAAGGTTCTGTTCTTGGCACTCATTTGAGGCTTCTTCTTATTCTGTGTCATAAACCACGTTCGTATTTGAGATCGAGTACTCCACCTCAGTTATGTCAGCACCCAAAGACCTGAGTATTCCCGTCTCAACAATAAATGTGTCAGCAGGTATATCTTCATCGTCCTGATTCGCCTTCTCGTAAACCTTGTAGGTGTAATCCCCTTCCGGGATCGTTTCGTCTGTTCCCTCTGTCAGAGTGAACTTCTCGTAACTCGTATCCGATGATGTGTTGGTCAAGAAGAACTTAATCAAAGCTCTGTCGTGCTTGTCGTAGAGGACAAGCAAGTATTCGGGTGAGGCATAGGTAGCCTTCTCCCCTAATGTCATTACAAATGTGTTTGATGCCGCTCTTGTTATAACCACCATACATATATATAAGTGCTAAGTGGCAAAAGTGTCACAAAAAAGCCCCGACATTTCTGCCGAGGCTCAAAACACAACATGAAACAATATTTTGGTGGGTGGTGAAGAATAAGTCGCTTCCCCAAGTTTGTTATTCGTTAATACCCACCTAAAAACTTAGATTTAAATAACTTCATACCGCAAATATAATGACAAAAAACAATACAAAGTGTCATAAAAAAGTAAAAGCCCCAAAAAGGGGCTTCTACCGATATATGAGAGTGATGACTAGATTTGTGTGACTGAGACATCTGCGCTGAAAGCAGCATACTGAATCTCAGGAGCAGGTTCAGGCTCTTTCCCCTCGAAGTTGAGGGTGTACCCGTTTCTGTCCCCTAATTCTGTACCCGTTCCTACCTCAGAGTTCTCCATCTCCATTCCATTATCTTGCCCAAGTAGCCAGTACTTATCGTTCTGATCCTTCACAATGATGTGCATATTCGCTTTAGCAAGGAGGATGATCTCGTTGCGTTTAGCTTGTTCCATCTTGGTGAGAACTAAGTTTACACCTTGTTGATAGAATGCCGTTCCGTTCTGACGATTAACCTGTGGGTTATCCATCATTGCCGAAGTAGCATTGCGAGGCTCGTATTTGTACCAACTACCGCTGTTAGTGATCCCCGACACAGTTCCATCGGCAGTCACAGAGATTCCTGAGACGTTACTTTTATTAGCAAAGTACACCTCCTTGATTCCACCCGCTGAGTCCTTACACCCAACGCTTACACCGGTTGTTAATTCACAAGCCATAATTCAGATTCTATTAAGATAATGTAAACTCAACCAAGTCAGCAATACGAGCGATTTGAACACCAAGTTTGAAACGAACCTTGTAGTAGATTACGTCATCGTCTTTGGAGTACCAAATGTCGAATACCTCATGGTCATTCATTCCGTCAACTCCAATGTAGAAGTTGCTTGTCTGCCCAAGAACCATTCGGTTCGTTCCGTCAAGACCGTGAACACCCACCAAAGTGACATTCTTGCCAGGGATTTGAACCGAGTAGTTCACCCATTGAGTTTGGTCAATGTGGAAGTTGTTTTGGGCGATCTGTGCAGTTACCCACTTGTCAAACGTGTCAGTTCCACAGAACAATACTTGATTTTGCTTACGTCTCAGTCGAGCCGGACGAGCATCAATCATTGCGTTTACGATTGTTACCGCGTTGGTGTTATCCGAAGCAGTAGCAGAAATAGCTGATACTGAGTTGGTGTTACCGGCTGTTGCTGTACCCGCATCGTCGATAAGCTGCATGAAGCCATCGAATTTGTTGGTGATAGGGTCTGTGTTAGAACCCGCATCGTTACCTTGCCAAATTACAGTCTCGTTGTTCTCTTGTACCAAAGACAAGATTCCCATCGCTACATCTTCCTCGAAAGTCAAAGACTCTTGCTGTGCGTTAGCACCTTGACGGAGCAAGTTCTGAGTCCATTTAGCTTCCAAGTCGATAGGGCAAAGAGAGTCGAAGTACTTGATACCTACAACTGTGATTTCTGCCTGTGTGAAAGTGGTTGATCCTGATGCTGTGTTTGAGCAACTATCGTCCTGCGGATATGCAGTAAGATCGAAGAGCTGCAAAGCATCTTTGTGTTTTACGCCCGTTTGGAAACTCACATACTCTTGTGTAGTCCCCTCGAAATATAGGCGGTGGAGCAATTCCGTTGAGGACTGATCCACATAATTCGTTAATGATGATACGTCAAATGACATTGTTATTTCCTTTTAAGTAGTACGTTACCCATTGCGATTGCTCTCTCTGCTCGTGTCATCTCCTTAGTTGAAGGTGTCTTTGCAGGAGTTTCTACCGCAGGAACTTTGCTCATTTCTGCAAGTAGTTCAGCAGCTTGTTCTTTGATCTCTGCGTTCTCAGCTTTCGCTTCGTCACGCTCCTTAGAAACCTCAGAAAGTCTTGCTTCAAACCCTTCTACCTTCTCAGCGAGTGCAGCAACTGTCTCAGAGAGCTTATTGAGAGCATCTGCTTCCGCGCTTGGAGTTTCGTCTGTTTCAGCTTCGGGAGTTTCCTCTGTGGAAGCCTCCACCTCGACTTCCTCTACAGTCTCCTCAGAAACGAGTGACTTCAAGAAGGCGAGTAGCTTGTTCTTTTTTTCTTCCATTCTATCTATATAAGTGATTAGTCTACTAAAGTGTCTAATTTGCTCAAGATCATATCAGCTAGTTCTTCTAGCTCCTTATCCTCCTTGCTCATTGCCAACGATGCGGACTCGCCCGTGTCTGCTAGAGAGTAGATGCCCTCAATGCTGAACCCTGTGAATACGCCTTCCTTGATGTATCTTTCCCAAACCTCATCATCCTCTACCCTGAACATTCCGAACCAAGTTCCGTCCGGGTGATCTTGAAGTTCCACAGGAGGATTGATACCCATAGAACTATCCTTAATGAAAGAGCTTACCATATAAACACCGTCAAGTGTCCACTCTTGGTCATGCTCCGCATTCGTGTTGTTTGTCTTAGATGTCTTGAAGTACTTGTAGACAGTCTTCTCGATCACATCCTTACTAAAGCGTATGAAGAACGGGTTGCCCGAATCGTCTCGTCTAAGAACCAGCTTGTCGGGAATCAGTAACGCTCCTAAGATTAAGCGTTTCTCCTCTGATTGCAGTTTGTATTGAGCTGTGCTGTGATTAAATGCCAACCATGCGCTCTCCATAGCAGGGCTAGAAACGAGACTCACAGTATTTACTCCACCATTCACCTCATCAAATACAATGTCGAAAATTGGTATATTATCCATACATAACTATAAGTGCTATGTACGGCTATCTGTCTAATTAGAGTCGGGAGCGAACCTTAGTCTTGCTCACCTTGTCTGTGGTTGTTCGGATGTCATGCTCTAAAACATATACTCTGACTGCTGAACCCGGTGTTTCCCCGCCACTAAGGTTTGAGAATCCTGTTGTGGTTACGGGGGCAGTATCTCCCACATCACCAACATCAGTACTTTCTGTCGATTTGAATTGCTCTGCCTGTATAGCTGCCACCCTTGCTGCCCCCGCTGTCATGGCTATTGTTGCAGCTACACCCGCCCTAACTAGAGATGTTGGATCACCTGGTATTAATTGGCTATTGAACGCCTTTTGCGCCCCGACAAGTGTATCTATTATGGTGGTTACTGTCTTTATCTTCTTTTGATGTTCAAAAGCAGCTTCTTCATCCTCGATATTTTTAGCTCTCATACTACCAAGCATCTCTATCGTGTTCGCTATACCCGCGCCTGTCATCTCAGTCCAAAAGTTCTGCATCTCTATGCGTTTCTGAAATGCAGCTTCCTGCTCCCTTGTTTCTTTCTTGACGAGATCCATGCTACTCTTATACCACCACACATCTAAGTCCTTCTTAGTCTCTACGTGCTGTTGCTTCGCATTTTCCACGGCAAGAAAGGACTGTAATTGTAGTGCTTGAAGCCTCTGTACTTGCTCAACAGATATTGCAGTTCCCTCTTGTGATTGCTTTATAAGTCTTTCGTACAGCTTCTCTGCCTTATCCCCATACTTAGCCATCTTCTTATATGGTAGAGACATGAGTTCTTCGTTAAAAGCCTCTGCTTCTGCTAATATCTCCCCTGCGGGTCTGCCATAAAATTCTACTACATACCCCTTTTTTGCAACCCCACTAGAGCCACCTGTCCTCTTCTCCTTCTCCTCTCTGAACTTAACTTCAAGTGCTAATCTATCGGCTTGTACCCCACGTAGCTTCCTCTCGTCTTCCAATTCGTCTCTTCGCAGCTTTGCTAGTCTGTCATTCTCCTCTCTGGTTCTTGCCCATCCCTTCTCTGATAGGTGAGTAATCTCTAGCTTTGCATCCGTTATCTTCTTAACTAAGTGCTCCTCCTCCTCTAAAGCCTCTAAATACTTTCGGTAGTCCTCTGCTATTTCTCTTATACTAAGGGTTTCTCGTAGCTTTTCAAAGTTAGGTATCGCCTCTGCTAGATCCTTTTTAGCCTGTTCTGCAAAATTGCCCCAAGTGTAATCTAGTTGAGATATAAGGGCTTCGATTCCAACAGATGATGAGATGGATTTTTGCCGCATCCTGTCAATCTCATCGTTAACCTTCTCCATCGACTTTGCGGTTTTTTCCGATTTCATCTCTAAGGTTGTTAGCCAAGCTAATAATCCTTGTACTGCGATGATTATACCCATCGGTCCGAGTATACTAGACACTAGGTTTTGCCCGACAAAGCTCATTGTCTCCAACCCCTTCGATCCTTTTGGGGCTTGTTTTGCTAACTCTCCCATCATGGTCGCAACCTGACCAATGTTGTTCGCCATACCACGCATACCATACGCAGAGTCAGAGGCTATACGGGAAAACTCAAGGGCTGTTTGCCCTGCAAGATTTGTGGCACGGGACTGCCTACCAAGAGCATCAGATGTATCGTCTATTTCCTTTTCTAATTGCTTAGTTGCCCTCCCCGCTTTCTCCACAGCCCTAGAGAAACCCTCTAACTTCTGAATGTTCCCCTCGTTGTCAATGATCATCTTGAGGGTTATTTCCTTTAGCTTTGCCATTATATCTCCACTATCTTGTAATAAATCCTAAATGTCACATCACCTCCATTACCCGTTATTGCCGCACTTGACGACAACTCTAGCGGCTCTCCTAGTCTGTCATCCAAATCCCTTGCATCCGTAAGCGTAGTTGCCGCAATAGCCAATAAGTAATTCGTGTCGACACTTCCGCTCAACGGGTCGTCTTGCTGCGTAGCCAACAACAAACCACTATCGCCACACTTTAAGTGTATATCAGCACCCGCAGTTACGTAGTTTGTGCCGTTGTGTTCGTACTTTAGTGACACCCTTGTTACCTCGTAGTATTGATTGCTGTCAGGCGCAGCCTTTACCTGTATAGGTGTTCCGAATATTGCCTGCACCTCGGTATATGTGAGCGTGATGTCTACGTACCTCTCTTGGTTGATATTGTTTACCCACACCTCGTTAAACGAGTTCACGACCCTTCCGTTCGTATTAACAAGCATTGCCCCCGATGCCTGTACCACGTTACCCGAAGAACTTATCAGCGCAAACCCCTCTACGTCTGTTCCGACTAAGTTTGCATCACCATAAACAAACCCAGCAGTACCACCTACATCATTATTTGCTCCCGTATAGTTCTCTCTTGGGAACTTGTTGCCGTCCTTTGAGGGTATGCGAATCATGCTCGGAAGCGTGTCTCCGTTATCGTCAGTTTGACCATACCCTGTATTCAGCTTGTACCTGTCGTATGTGGGATTTACATAAGCCCCCACCTTTAGGAACTTGCACTTTGTTAAGCCTCCTTTCTCAAGGTCGTAATCCTCAACCATTAGCAACCTCCAGTTGCAATCTAAGAAGTGGTATATCTCCCTAAAAGATAGGTTTACCCAATCGTGATAGCTCAAATCAAAATAACCCTCGAACACACGAGAATCCTTGTTTTTTATTTCTTCAATGAACCTATACCAATATAAGTTATACAGGTTTCTGTTTGGGTACTGTGGGTAGTCTTGGCTACCATAGTTGCGGGAGTAAAATATATCCTTAGGGAAGAACCACAAGTAATCGTAAGTAGGCGAGTTCGGGTTATCCAAATGCCCCGCATACGGGTAGCTTGTGAAATAATAGTTTGTTCCGTTGATGAACTTGCTGCGATATACCCACGAGTCGCAACTTATAAGCCCACCGTAATACAACACCCTCGGTTTCGCCTCTTGTGTCTCAAATATCCCATCATCCCCCACAAAGGACATATCAGACAGCACCATATCATTTGAAACGGTAGCTTGAGATAGTATTGTGGACGGGAAAGGTAGTTTGATATCATATTTTTCCGTTTGGAAGTCGTTGTCTACAAATACCCGCTTAGATCCATATTCCTCATCATACGAATTCCTATAAACCTTTGCCCAAACATCCTCATCTTCCTCATAGGTGAAATTGTACTCTTTCTTGTTGAGTTCACCCATTGGGACTATCTTGTTCTCTTGCGAGTAGTCTAACTTATCTGTCCAATCGTTCTTAGTTTGTGTTAGATACCCCTCATCTCTCGGCTCAATCAGTAGTGTCTTAGTGCCTGTCTGCTCAATGTATAGGTTGAACATTTTGGCAAAGGCAGATATGAAGTCTCTCTGTGTCATGTCGGGCATAATGTTAGCAATCAACATCGTATTGCCCAACTCTAACTTATCGCTGACTACGTTGCCGAAAAGCGACCCCGCATCAACAGTCAACTCTACATCCCCGTTCGCAATAAAATAAGAACCCGTAAATGAACCGTTCTGCACAAAACCGACCTCTACGCTTGTGAATGCCAAGAACACCTCGTCACCCGCCTCGATTCTATGCTCTTGTGTGGTGAAGTTTATCGGCAATGGCAATGATGCTATGCTACCAGGTGATATTGAAGATGAGAATGTCACAACAGTCTGCTTGCTGTCTATAACCGAATATGTGCCACCCCTACCCCTTACAACCGCAAAGGTCAGTAGCATAGCGTTAAACGGATTACCGAAACTCACAGAACCCACATACTCCACATCCCCATCAAAGAAGAAGCGGAATTGCATATAGGAGCTGTTGTCGGCTTCGTATATGTAGTTTGTCGTATCCCACTCTGAGGTGTTAGTGTTTTGCAGGGTATTAGATAGTATTGACCCCGAATCTACATCAAACTCAAACCTACTTGCCGCAACAGGGGCAGATGTTAGGTCTAAGCTGTTTGAAACTACATAAGAAGAATTACTACCCACATTAAAAGACAGATCATCCACAGCCTCATAAGAAAGGGTTACCCCATTTGACGGGCTTGGTATAATAAGTTTCTCAAAGTGGTTAGTGGACAAGAATGAAGAATCATAACTCCATCCCGCTTCCTCGAATATCTGATCCCAAATCGCCTTAACAAATACTGCGCATCGAAAGTCCTCCGCAAGCCACCCCGATCCGTTCAAGCCAGGACTCAACTTTGTTGTAGTCCGATGCCCGTAATTTATCATCGGGTACACATAACCATCGGTGTAGTCATTCGTCCAAGACCCACGTATATTCGCGTCGCTATACGTATGGTTGTAGTCGGACATATCTAAATCCTCTAGTCGCTTCTCCCTAATCTCGTGGAAGAAAGTAGCAGACCCACCGAAAGCCGTCAATCTGTACTCAATTTTCTCGTTATCTACCACCACATCGTCTAGCTTACAAAAGCCATCAAACGCTACAAAGTCATCTACCCAATACTGAAAACTCGCCTTGAGGTTTGGGTTGAAGTCGGGAGTAAAATTCTCTGTCGTTTCGTTCTGAACAGAGATATTTACGTCAAATAGGTGATTAAACACTCGGTTTGACTCTGCATCACCTAGAATCGTAAATGTTTTAGAATAGTGACCCGTTCTTGAGGCGACATCCTCAATCGGCGCAACCTCCTTAGTGACGACAACAGGGGCTACCCGACTCGCATTAATTATGTAATCGCCTATTACTATCATCCTCTCTGTCTTTGGTCTTTGCTATCTATTACAAAATCGAGTTCAATATTGAATGCTTTGTCTCCTACCGAGTTCTTCACTTCGTACATACTTCCTTGCGGCACAATCTGAATAAGCTGGTTGCTCGTTTCTGTTGTGCGCCTCCACCAAACCATAGGGCTAGAGAATAGGTCAGCGAACCCCTCTGCCATCCATGCAGGGATTATTTGGCTATTCACTTTGTACTTTCTCTTCGTTCGGGTAGAGTCTGTACCCATCTTCCTAGCGTGTAGATTATCAGTAATAGTAGAACCATCTGTGTTGATTGATACTGTATTCCTCATATACCGACTATTCTCCCACTCATAGTTCTT
>Ga0208019_1000431_pt1 | contig 22666 bp, 29 predicted proteins | sample CB_VirMetaG_5_FD_184540 | JGI IMG/M metagenome (GOLD analysis project Ga0208019, IMG submission 184540) | Freshwater to marine saline gradient viral communities from Chesapeake Bay - CB_1508_1D Viral MetaG (SPAdes) (version 4) | ecosystem: Environmental > Aquatic > Marine > Coastal | place: USA...
AGAAGCAGCGCCAGCAGCGGGCGCAGACAAGGCACAAGATATCCTTGCTATGATCCGCGCACGGCAGTCCTCATAATTTAAGGGTATAATACTCACACCCGAGGTCTTTCTCGGGTGTTGAGTCCTTCTTTTTTGGAGACGGTTATGATTGAATTACTAATTATTTTAGAGTTTATTGCTCTCGGCAATCTACTATATTGTTTTTCTCGTTAATAACATGATGCAGCAAATTGGTCCAACATTTGATGATTTACAACATAAAGTTAAATCAATAACAGGAACCGAAATAGCGTTACCTGATCACATTGGAGCGTTTGATCAAAATGTTGAATCGTGGGTTCTTAAATTTCTTAACGAAGAATTTACCGGAACAGTATGGTGCGAATATATTTTTGACCAACAAATTAAAGAAAAATATTCAAATTTAGATCTAAGATTTTCGTTAGATTTATGGTTACAAAATAATTATATCAAAGAATTTGAAGAATATAATATACATCCCGAACGTAATCTCAAAAATTTTCTTTGCACGTTTAATGGCGGCCGACACGTAAGCAGAAAATTATTGACAGCGATTACAGAAAGGTTCAATTGGTTTAAGATTGATTATTCTACTAAAAATTTCATCTTTAACCAGGATGAGATTTATGGACATGTAGATGAAAATGTCCATGCACTTGAACAATTTTATAATAAGTTTTTTAAAGTAAGCGATCAGTTTGCTAACCAGATGTACGGGTTAGATTACACAAGATTTGACCATAAACATAACATTAATGTACTATCACTTCCAATTACAGAAAGTTTTATACATATAGTTAGCGAAACAATGGCAACTAGTTTTTATCCATTTATAACAGAAAAATTCTTGTATAGTGTATCGAATCGAGGATTATTTTTAGCATATGCCCAGCCTGGCTGGCATGCGCAGTTAGAGAATGTATTTGGATTTAAGCCTTTTAAAATATTTGATTACAAGTTTGATTCAATTGCAAATCCTATTGTGAGGATTGTTGAGCTATTTACAATGATTTCAAAATTTAGTATATTAGATATTGAAGATTGGAATGATTTGTATCAAATGGAATTTGATACAATTGAATATAATTATGATCATTTTTATAGCGGAAATTATAAAAAATGTCTTGAAAATATAGCATAGTATGTGCTATAATGTCTAATAACAACGTAAAGGATAAACTATGGCTAAACCATTTGATGTAAGTAAATTCCGCAAAGACATTACAAAGTCTATTGACGGGTTGAGCATTGGATTTAATGATCCAACAGATTGGATTTCAACAGGCAATTATGCTCTTAACTACCTTATCTCAGGCGATTTCCACAAGGGCGTGCCAATGGGTAAGGTTACTGTGTTTGCAGGCGAATCAGGTGCAGGTAAATCATACTTTGTATCCGGCAACATTGCTAAACACGCCCAACAACAGGGTATCTTTGTTGTAATGATTGACTCGGAAAACGCACTTGATGAACAGTGGCTACATGCGTTAGGCGTTGATACTTCGGAAGATAAACTACTAAAACTTAGCATGAGTATGATCGACGATGTTGCTAAGACTATTTCAATGTTTATGAAAGATTATAAGTCAATGCCAGAAGAGGAACGTCCTAAGGTGTTGTTTATTATTGACTCGTTAGGCATGTTGTTAACACCTACAGATGTTGATCAGTTTGAAAAAGGCGATATGAAGGGCGACTTAGGTCGTAAGCCTAAGGCATTAACAGCACTTGTTCGTAATACTGTTAATATGATTGGTGCTTATAACGTAGGCTTAGTAGCAACTAATCACACATATGCTTCGCAAGATATGTTTGATCCAGACGACAAGATTTCAGGCGGTCAAGGCTTTATCTATGCATCATCTATTGTTGTAGCAATGCGTAAGTTGAAGCTCAAAGAAGATGAAGATGGCAACAAGACTTCTGAGGTACAAGGTATTCGTGCTGCATGTAAGGTAATGAAGACACGCTATGCTAAACCATTTGAAGCAGTTCAGGTTAAGATTCCGTATGAAACTGGTATGAATCCATATTCAGGGCTGGTTGATCTAGCAGAAAAGAAAGGGTTACTAACCAAGTCTGGTAACCGTTTGCGTTTTGTAGAACGTAGTTCAGGCGAAGAAGTACTTGCGTTCCGAAAGGCGTGGGAAACCAATGCCGACGGAATTCTTGATAGACTCATGCAAGATTTTGTTTTTGCTGAAGAACAGATAAGTAACGAAGAAGCAAACGTTGCAGATGATATTGTCGAAGATATCAATAACGACGTTGCTGTTACAGAAGGAGCAGAAGAAGAATATGAGTCCTGAGTTGGCTATGGAAATTTGGGAAGCACTACGTCCGCATATTAGTGGTAGCTTCCAGCAAGCAGCAGATGATTTTGTAACCGTTTTAATTGAAAATGGTATGAGTGCAAATGAAATTGCTGAAGTATGTCAAGATGCACATTGCATTAAAAGTTTAAAAGAATATGCAGACGAAGACGTCATTTCAAATTATGAAGATGACGACGATGATTTTGGTTTTTACGACGACGACAACGATCAATACTAATGTGGTATAATAAAGTAACACAGGATCTTTCTCAGCTTCCTGCGTTCATTGATTATTACAATGATGAATTGCAGGAAGCAAAGCGAGAAGTTCGCATTGGTGGTAATGTAGAACAAAATATTAAATTATTGCCTGGTGTTACAGAGCATAGATTTAATCAGCTTCAAGAAATCGAAGCTGTGTTAAATTATCTCAATATTGAATTACGTAAAATTAGACGTAAGCACTTTCAAAAATATTTAGAAGGTTATGCACGAGCATTAACAAGTCGTGACGCAGAAAAGTATGTCGATGGTGAAGGCGAAGTAATTGACATGGAAATGCTAATCAATGAAGTAGCACTATTGCGCAATCGTTGGTTAGGCATTATGAAAGGTCTTGACACCAAGCAATGGCAAATGGGCCATATTGTTAAATTAAGAACAGCAGGAATGGAAGATGTCTCAGTTTAATCCAGGACAATCAACACTAGACTTGTTAGCAAGTTATGATACTTTTATGGAAAGTATTGATACATTAGTTGATATGGGTTGCGGAAACGGCGATGACGTTGCTTGGTGGGCAACACGATCCATTGAGGACGATGATGGAAATCAAATTCCTCTAAACATTAAATGCTTAGGCGTTGATTTAATTTCTAATGTTCCTGCAATACGTCCGCACAAAAATGCAACGTACCGCAAAACAGATTTTGAAAAATTTAAATTGGAAAAAGCTGACAAGCCCGTTGACGTAATATGGTGTAATAATAGTTTTCAATATGCTATTAATCCCATTGAAACATTAAAGAACTGGTGGAAAGCAATGAGTGAAGGCGGAATGCTTGCATTGATTGTGCCATCAACCACTGAAATTACATATAATCGTTTAGACTTTACGCAACCAGAATATGTCTATCATCATTATACCACGGTTAATTTATTGCATATGCTATCATTATCTGGATTTGATTGTGCATTTATGCAGAAGTTACCAGGCGACCCTTGGATCAAAGCGGTAGTATATAAAACAGCAATTGAGCCAATGGACCCACGTACTACACGTTGGTACCACATAGCAGAACATGATAATTTATTACCAGAATCTGCACGCAACAGTATTAACAAATTTGGTTATCTTAGACAACAAGATCTCGTTCTTGAATGGCTTGATCATAGTCTGCATTGGCTTGGCGAAGATTAATCATTAACTACGCAGATAATAAATACTACAATGAAAATTGTAGTAGCCACCGGGGGTTTTGACCCTATCCACAGCGGACATATCCGCTATTTAGAAGCAGCAAAAGCGTTAGGTGCTTACTTGATTGTAGGTATAAATTCTGATGACTGGCTCGAGCGTAAAAAAGGACGTTCGTTCATGCCATGGTCTGAGCGTGCTGCTATTGTTCGCGCATTAGGTTGTGTTGACGAAGTTATTGCTTTTGATGACTCAGACGGATCTGCTTGTAAAGCAATTGAATATGCTCTTGGTGTTAAAAACGATACACGTAACTGGATTCCATTTGATAGTGTAATATTCGCTAACGGCGGAGATAGAACTCGAGATAACATTCCAGAAATGGTATTTGAAGAAGTAGAGTTTGTGTTTGGAGTCGGCGGCGAAGATAAAGCAAATAGTAGCTCATGGATACTTGAAGAATGGAAATCACCTAAAACCGTTCGACAATGGGGATACTATCGTGTATTGCACGAAGTAGAAGGTTGTAAAGTAAAAGAGCTTACAGTTGATCCGGGCAAAAGTTTGTCTATGCAAAAGCATGCACAACGTAATGAGTATTGGCTTGTTAGTGAAGGTAAGTGTATTGTTAATAGTAGATTAGAATCCGGATACACAATACCACCTAAACAATTAGAAAAGCATGATGAATTTACTATTATTTGTGGCGAGTGGCACCAACTAACTAATCCCTTTGATAAGCCGTGTAGAGTTGTAGAAATACAATACGGCAATCGCTGCGATGAAGACGACATTACAAGATTATGAAACCAATTCCAATTTTTATAGGTTATGACCCGAGAGAAGCAATCGCATATCACACGTGTGCTAATTCGATCATTAGACACGCAAGTAAGCCAGTTTCTATTATCCCGCTTGCATTAAATTTATTTGATGATTACAAAGAAACACACACAGATGGGTCAAATCACTTTATATACAGCAGATTTCTTGTTCCGCATTTAATGGATTATGTAGGTTGGGCAATTTTTATAGACGGTGATATGATTGTGCGCGATGATATTGTTAAACTATGGGATTTGCGTGAAATGGACAAAGACGTAATGGTAGTTAAACACGACTATGAAACTAAGATGACAACAAAGTATCTTGGTAGTAAAAATGAAAACTATCCACGTAAGAATTGGTCAAGTGTTATACTTTGGAATTGCAACAGCCACCCTAATAGGATATTAAAACCAGAATACATTCAAAAATCAACTGGTGCTCACTTACATCGTTTTAGTTGGCTTAAAGATGAACGCATTGGCGAACTACCTCCAGAATGGAACTGGCTTCCAGATGAATATGGTGAGAATCCCGATGCTAAGTTATTACATTATACATTAGGCACACCGAGTTTTCACGAATTTGCTAATACGCCAATGGGTAGTGAATGGCATCGAGAACGTATTTTTACTGAGTATTGCGAACAGCACAATTTATGATAAAATTGTATGGAATTGAAGGCGCTTTAAAATCTGCATTTCCTGGATTGGAAAAAGGGTTAAAGCGTCACGGAGATCAATTTAAAACGGTCAATTATACACAAGCAGATGATGGCGATTGCTACATTCAAACAAATCTAATTAAGCCTAAAGTAATGCGTAATGCTGATCGTAATCTTGCATACAGTTATATACGGGATTCAGGTAAACCATATCTAGTGAACGAATCACCTAGTTTTAGACGTCACTTGGGTTGGGCTAGATTAGGTTGGTACAGCTATAAATGGACTGAAGGGTTGTTTGGTAATGAAAATTCTCCTCCGGATCGTTGGAATAAATTTGAAAGTGAAACTGGTATAACATTTAAAGACTGGAATTCTCCAGGAGATTCGATACTTGTAATGTGTCAAAAAGAAGGTGATTCTAGCCTCTTAGAGATGTATGAAAAATATGATAGTTTTTATGATTGGCTTGAAGAATTAATTGTTGATATACGCAAGCACTCTGACAGACCTATTATTATACGCCCTCATCCTCGCAATAGGGAAAAAGGATTAAAGCTGGCAACAAAGTTGCAATTAAAATTAAACGATCCTACAATTACTGTAAGCCAAAACACAGATTCATTAGGTGATTATTTGTCAAGTCCAAATCGTGCTGATGGGTTGTACCAAGATTTGAAACAAGCCTGGTGTGTAGTAACTTATAATAGTTTAAGTGCCATTGAAGCAATATGCGAAGGCATTCCAACATTTGCGTTAAACGACGGCTCGATGATTTGGCCTGTTGCACTTAAAGATTTGTCGCAGATAGAAAATTTACCTTACGACATAGATTTAACACAGTGGAAATACGATATTGCGTATACACAATGGACTGGTAAAGAGCATGCGTCGGGAGAGTCGTGGGCACATTTAAAACCACTGGTGTTCAAATGAAAAGATTAGCAGTTACAACATTTAATCGTAGTTATTATGACGGATTAGCAAAACGTATGGTCGAAACGTTCATTGAGTTTTGGCCTAAGGACGTTATGCTGGTGTGTTATTTAGAAGATATGGACGCAAGCGAACTACCTAAAGCAGACAATGTAGTTGGACTTGATGTATTCGAACGTTGCAATCCCGGATTACAAAATTATTTAGATTTTATCGGAGATCACTTCAGTAGAGGTTTTGCATATAAAGCATACACTTGGATTGATGCTGCAAGGAACAGAGAAGTAGATCAAGTTATCTATTTAGACGCTGACGTGATTACATATAAACCCGTTACTAATCAGTGGTTAGACACAGTACTACCTAAGAATAATTTAGTTGCATATATGGGTGTAACAATGAACAAGGGTAAATGGAAAGGTATTAACAAACCTCATTCGGATTCAGGCCTGTATTGGTTCGATCCTAATCATCCTTACGCACAAAAGTTTGTTGATCGTTACGAAGACATCTATAACAGTCATGTTATTAAAGAAGACAAAACTCGTTTTCCTAAACCTAACGATGCGTATGTGTTAATTGATTGTATATTAGATGCAGAAGCACACGGAGTAAAGTGTAGAGACTTTCATCCTGAACGTAAAGCGTTAAGTCCATTGAAAGAAACAGAACTCGGCAAATACTTTAGACATTTTAAAGCAGCACGCAAGCATGATCCTGAGATGGATAAATTCATTGATGCTATACTTGCGGGTGCAGACCCAGAAAAATTAGAAGAAGAACATAAGGGCAAAGTTAAACTTAAAGAACAAACTGATACACGATTTGTCAGAGAGTGGAAGAACAAGTGATTTTCCTGAGTAAAGACGGGAAAGATAGATATGTTAACGACTTCGCTAAAGGAAGTGGTTCTATACCTGTTAACACTGAATTGTTTGATTACGATTCTAGTAATGAACCTATTGTACTTCGTGGAATACTTAAACATAAAATAATGAAACGTTGCTGGGAAGATGGCAGAGATTTCTATTACGTAGACACTGGATATTTTGGAAATGAAGGCACTTGGAAATATTGGCACAGGATTGTTAAAAACAATCTGCAACACACTGATATTATACTTAGACCTGATGACAGATTTAAACAATTTAAAAAAACTATTCATAAATGGAAATACGGATCAAAAATTATAGTTGCATTGCCAGACGAAAAGCCGTGTAAATTTTATGGAATAGATAGGGATATATGGATAGCGCATACCATTGACGCCTTAAAAAAACATACTGATAGACCTATTGTTATACGAGAACGAGCAAAGCAACGGCAAACAAGAATCAACGAGCCTTTAGAACAAGCACTAAGTAATGACGTACATGCATTAGTTACATTTAACAGTAATGCAGCAACTGAAAGTGTATTTTTTGGTATTCCTGTATTTACATTGGCACCTAGTGCTGCACAACCAGTTGGGTTACAAGATTTGAGTAAAATTGAAACACCGTATTATCCAACTAACGATGAACGTTATGCGTGGGCATGCCATTTAGCATATGGCCAGTTTCATATAAATGAAATGAAAACAGGAAAAGCATGGGATATATTAAATGAGAGTTAAAGTTTTTATGAACTCTGCAGGACACAATTCAGAATATGAAGTGTTAAGGCGGTTTGGTGTTGGTATTCAATTAATGTTAGATAAAGACAAAGGTGGTTTTGCTAACTTTGATAGAACAATACGCAAAGGGCTAGACAACGTAGTAGACTTTGATTATAGTTTAGATTATAGTAATTGTGATGTCGCTGTTATTTTTGGTTCTTGGAAACCACGAAAATCTGATCATCATATTATTAGAAACGATGTTGTAAGTAAAGCGCCAATATTTGTGTGTGTTGAAACACCGCTACTGACCCGCAAAGTTTTTCAACCTAACCAGTATTATCGCATTGGTGTTAATGGATTTATGAATCATGCTGCGTACTGGAACGCAGATAACCAAGACAGCTCGCGCTTTAAACAAATGGGCTTAGAATGGAATGGCTGGGCAGAAGATTTAGATGAGCGCGAGGAAATATTACTAGGATTGCAATTAGCTGGTGATGCATCAATGCGAGGTAATAGTGTTGTGGAATGGTGTGAAGATAGTATTCGCCGCATGCGCAAGTACACAGATGCTCCTATTCGTATTAGAACACACCCTGGTATTTCAGATCAGGGCTGGGAGAATTATTCTGGTTTGTTTAGAAACATTGCATTTGGTGAATATGGCGATATTCGTTTTTCAAATGGCAGAACTCGCCCTTGGGAAAAGGATATTGCTAATGCACGAGTAGTTGTAGCATATTCATCAGGGCTGTCTATTGATAGTGTATTAGCAGGTGTACCTGTTGTCGCATGCGACCCTGGTAACTTTGCCTGGGACATTAGCTCACGGTTTGTAGAGGATGTTGTCAATCCAAAACTTGAAAAGCCAAAAACAGTTCAGCAATGGTTTAACAATTTAGCCTATTGTCAGTGGTCTGAAGAAGAAATGCAAAATGGTACAGCCTGGCAACACTTACTTCCTGCTATTGCAGCAGCACAGGAAAAGGACGATGATATCAGTTAATGCCTATACGGGAGGCATTCCTAAGAATAATAAAAACTTAGAAAAGCCTGCTATACTTGAGAATTTCATTCAAGGAGTTAATCGCTGTGGTGATTTTGGACAACTGCTGCAAAGTGAATGGCAACCTAGTGACGTAGCACTTGTGCAAGGCTATGTACACGAAGATTCGCCAAATACTCCGCATTTAATGGTTAGGCGTCGTGTAATGGAAGAACAACAGCGGATTGGTAAGCATACTATATTCGTAGACTCAAATTTGTTTTTGTTTGCTGATCCTAATAATTCTGCGCACTATTTGCGTTACTCAATGGGCGGCGTATTTCCGACTACAGGCAATTATTTTGATATTAATCCTGTGTATGATCGTTGGCAACAAATACGCCGCGATATGGATATCAAATACAAGCCGTGGCGGACCAATGGCGAGCATATATTAATTTGTTTGCAGCGCAACGGTGGCTGGTCAATGAAAGGGCTAGATAATCAAGACTGGGTCATTGATATAGTTAGACGTTTGCGAACTGTAACTGATCGTCCTATATGGATTCGCGGTCATCCAGGTGACAAACGTGCAGGTAAATATCTCAATTTGACAGAAAAGGCGTGCAAGTTAGGTGTACTTAAAAATATGAGTGTGAGTATTATAGATCATCGTAACAGAACACTACAGCAAGATTTAAAAAATGCATGGGCAACAGTTGTATACAATTCATCGCCCGCGGTAGCAAGTGCAATTACAGGTGTGCCTGTTTATGCAGATGACATTAACGATTGTCAGGCCCGTGATGTTGCATTTTCACGCTGGCAAGATATTGAAAATCCCAATATGCCTGATAGAGATAATTGGTTAGCAAAGTTAGCAATGAGTCATTGGAACTTTGAAGAACTTAAAAATGGCGATGCCTGGAAGCATATGCGAGATTATATATAATGGAACACGAAGCCGTAGAGGAATTTTATAAATTAATTAACGTTTATAAACCTCGGACATATTGTGAAATTGGAACACACAACGGTTTAACTGCCGCAGGCGTAATTAAAGAAATGTTTAAGTATGTTGATCAAGTTACTTTTGATGGGTATGATGCATTTCAATCAGTGCCTGCTCGAGAGCATAACGGTAAATCACAAGCAGGTGATGTGCATTATAAAAAGTGCGTTCGTCGAATGGAAGGTATTCAACATACACACAATTTAACTTGGACATTGCATAAAGGATTTACTACAGACACATTAATTACGCCTCGCAAATTTGATTTAGCGTACATTGATGGCGGGCATAGTTACGAAACCGTGTTACATGATTACAATATGCTTAAAGATTCGCATATTATTATTTTTGATGATTACAACTTAAACGAAGTTAAACGTGCTGTAGATTCAATTGGATTGGGATATCAGTTGCCATATACAGCACGTAAGAAAAAGAAATGGGTTATTATTAACAAATGAAAATTGAATTTGGATGCGGCGAAACCCCCACACAATCAGACTTTAAAACCTGCGACATACGAGATTTACCAGGTATAGATTTTGTATGTGCAGCCTGGGATATTGATCAACATGTTGCAGAGAACACAGTTGATGAAATATTCTCAAGACATTTCTTTGAACATTTAACATTTCAGCAAGGCGAAACAGTATTAGAAAAGTGGCATAAGATTCTAAAGCCAGGCGGCCGCTGCGAAATGCTTGTGCCTAATATGACTATGCATATTGAGCAATGGCTACGCAGAGAAACTGATAGAGATATAGAACATGCATGTGCAGGCTTTTGGGGATGGCAACGCGGAGAATTTGCAGATACTTGGGACGTTCATAAGTCAGGCTATGACGAAGAGCTACTTATTAAATTAGTATTACGTAAAGGATTTGTAAATGTGGAGTCATTTGCTAATCCAAAGAAAAGCAAACACGTCCATTTAGCGTTTTACAAAGACTAACCCATGTTTGTGAACAAATGCAGTCTTGCTAATCTTCCACTTTGGTGGCTTTCCAGGTCTGGCAATGTTGGTGCGAGTGCCCATTGTAGTTATTTCTCTGATATCAGCAGTTAATTCTGGTGAATAATCAAAGCCATACTTTTTAAATACATCAATCCAATATTCTTCTGTGTTACAGTTAACATGATGATGCCCGCCTTTGCCAACAGGAGCATAAGTCATAATAACATATTTTCCACGCTGGAAGTCTTTCATAAAATTAGGTAAAAATTCTTCCCATACATGCTCTACAAACTCACAACTCCATACTAAATCTACTTCGATGTTTAATGGACTTGGTCCTTTTTCGTAATCGTGAATAGTAACAGGAACATCTGGACGCTCTACTGCAAAGTCTCCGTCAATTCCTTGTGCGTTAATTCCTAAGTTGCGAGCAAGTTCAACCATGCCAGCTGGACCGCAGCCAATATCAAGCATTGTTTTAATGTTATAATTAGCGATCATATACTCTAGACTGCCTTGGTCTAAGTGAGTTTTGTTCATATGTCCGCCTAAATGTTTCGGAAGTTGGTTAGCCATTGAGTAATTTCTCTATATTGTTGTATGTAATATATAATGTATTTTTCTTGCTACGACTCTTAAGTATGTAAGGATCAAACCACGACTTTAATTCTAAATTGCCCCAATGACTTTTTTGATCGACGGGTAATTTATTGTATCGACTGTCTAGTTTACTGCCAGAGTTAGCACTTATGTATAATGCACCATTGGTGTTTAGGTGGTTGCGTGCGTCTTTAAGGAAATATTGCCATTCTTCCTTTTCCCAGGCTCTTGGTCGTTGAGGAAAAAACGCTCGCATTGCTGTAATATAATCATAGTTTTCTGTTAACAGCATTGGCTCAAAAGGATATACTAACATTTCTGTAAAAGGAATGTTAAAAAATTTGTAAGCAGGATCATATTCAGGACGTCCGGCAATGTCAGTGCCTATGCAGTTGTGTCCGTATAATTTACATATAAACGGAAACCAACCAGCACCTGTGCCAATGTCTAATAATTTTTTTGTAGAGTTGGAACAATGAAGATCTAAACCATGAGCAACATCAAGCTTCTCACCAATCCATTTGTCAATACGATCTTGTAGATAGCGGTTACCTATTGCGTTTCCAAGCTGGATAATTTTATCTAACCCGCCTGCTGCATCAACAACATCGTTTACGGTTAATTGTTTCATTGCCAGTATGCTTCTTTTCTATCCACTAATAAATCTTTTGTTTTGCTCTTGCCAAGATGTTTGCGAGCGCCTTTTAGATGATCTAAGTATGCTCCCCATTCAGAGTTAATAAGTGGATGTCCTTCGCCTTTAACAATACCATCGCTCCAATCTTTTTGTGTAAGCGGCAATTGTTTGCGAACAGCATCAAATACAAACGAATCGTGCCATTCTTCTAATGTGAAAATACCATTTTCCGCATCGTCGTAATATTCTTGAAATAACTTTAAGAAGTTTTGTGAGTGTCCAGACCGTAAGTTAATAGCATATAAGCCGCATTCAGAGAACTTACCACGGCGACCTAAATAATATAAGTCACTACTGCCGTTGATTAAGCGATCAATATCTTCCTGGACAATAGGACTATGGCAAACCATATCGGCATCCATCCAAATTAAGTAATCTGTATCTGTATGTTTTGCTGCATGGAATATTGAATATACCTTGTGTGCAAAACGGATAGCATCCCACTTGAATCCTTTACCAGCATCCTTACGCAAAGAGCGCACAGGATCGTCAGATACGTCACCATTTGCCTTAGGAACCATACGCCACTTGCGCTTAAACGCAACTAATTCTGGCGATGCTTCTTCTAAGTTAAATACACTTAGATTTGGCGCAGACTCTGTAACTGAGCAGTTTTCTGCGTAGACGTATAACTTTACTGTAGCGGGCCAGTTTTCTAAAAACGATTTGATCATACGTTTACCGTATAGTTCATAACCTGCTTGGTGAAATGTTGTAACTACTGTATAACTTGTCATCCAGATATTTATGGCTCAAAAAACTATAGGATACTTTCCAAGATCAATTGCGCTCAATGGAAAAGAAGTAATAGATGCTTTTTTAAAAAGTTGCAAACAAGTAGGATTGTTACCAATTGAAAATGGAATGGATTGCGATTATGCTGTAATATGGAGCGTATTGTGGTCTGGGAGATTAGCAAGTAATCAACGTGTTTACGAACATTATAAATATCATAACAAACCTGTTATTGTAATCGATGTTGGAGCATTGAGCCGAGGTAATACCTGGAAAGTAGCCATTAATAATATTAACGCTTTAGGATATTACGGACATACAGAAAACTTAGATCTAGATAGACCTGCTAGACTTGGATTAACGTTAGCACCTACACAAACTAAAGATAATGGAAAAGTTTGTATTGCAATGCAACATAGAAGTTCGGAACAAGTTAAAGGTATTGATATTGAAAACTGGGTAGTAAAAACTTTTTACAACCTAAGAGAATACACAGACCGCCCAGTGGTAATACGTCCGCATCCTCGTTGTCAAGTTAATATGGATAAACTACCGCATGATGTTGTGGTTGAAATGCCTAAGAAGGTTACTGGAACATATGATAGTTTTGATTTAGATTACAATTGGTATGCACTGATAAATTACAACAGCGGCCCGGGTATTCAAGGTGCTATTGCTGGATGCTCTGTGATTGTAAATGAAAGTAGTTTAGCATATCCTATGTCAATGGAGTTAAGAGATTTATCAATGCCATATAAAGTTAACAGAGAGCAATGGTTCATTGAGATTGCACATACTGAATATACAGTTGACGAAATACGTGCTGGACTATGGTATAAACGTTTAGAAGGTGGATTGTGATTGATTGTGCGTGCGTAATACATGGCGATGCATACGACTTTGAATATGTGCATAAGTTATATCGCGGATTAGAAAGAGGTTTTGGTAAACGTGCAATTACACTACATGTTTACACAGAAGAAGAAAGATTAGTTCCTGCTCCATATGTAAAGCACGTGCTACAGGATATGCGTAAACATAATTGTCGCAAGGGGTGGTGGTACAAAACACAATTATTTGATCGCAAGCAATTTAATGGACAGTTGATTTACTTTGATCTAGATGTAGCAATAACTGGAGATCTAACCTGGTTATTAGATCTAGACAATAAATACTTTTGGGGTATAAGAGATTTTCGTTATTTGTTTAATCCAAGGCGCAGAGAATTAAATTCTAGCGTAATGTACTTCAATACAGACAAATTTAATTATGTTTGGAGCGAGTTCAAACTCAGTCCAGAAACATATATGAATCGTTTACATGGAGATCAGAACTTTATTGATCGACAAATTCCAGGAGAACAAAAACGTTTTTTTGATGAGAAGCGTGTTAAAAGTTGGCGATGGGAATTAGTTGACGGTGGGTATGACATTGAGACTCGAAAGCATAAAGTTCCTGGAGCGGGAACAAAAATCCCCGCTGAAACTAGTATTGCAGTTTTTCACGGAAAACCTAAAATCCACGACATAAAAGATGCAATTATCGATAAATATTGGTACTAGTACAAAAAACGTTTTTTGGAGAATTAAAAATGGCAGATTTAAAATTATGGGGTAAGGCTTACTCTACATCCGGTAATGTTAGTGTAACTATTTCAGTAAATGATACAGAAGTATTCAATGGCGAAGTAACTACAACTAATGCTAGCACACCAGCACATGCAGTTGCTGAATCAATTGCAGCAGTAACAATCAATGATGACTTAATGGGAGCACCAGTTGGAGTCGTAGTTAATGTTACAGGCGGCGACCTAATTTTAATGGGTTTTGGTACAGCTGATTCTGCGTTCGGGGATCAACCAGGACAATTAAAATCAAATGTTGTTATTGACGGCGGCACCGCATACTCACCAACTGACGCAGATATTCTTGCAACAGGTGTGTATGTCGACGACGGCGCAAATCCAGGCGAGTTCCACATTGATATTACTGATGGTTCGATTGTTTCGTTTGACTATGCTTTACCAGCAGCATAAAATAATTTTATAAAAATATAAAAATATTTTATTAAAAAGGGTGTTGACTCAACACCCTTTTTTCTTCTATAATATACACATATTAAAACAAATAGGTGTTAACCTGTTGATTTTGTGGTAAAAATACCACAAAAAAATCTAAAAAAAGTGTTGACGACATAGCAAAACGGCACTATAATAACTACTCAAACATAGCAAAACAATCAGGAGTTCAGCAATGAATACAGTTCGAATTTTGAGCGGCACTTACCGCGGCGAAGAAATCCGTAACCAGACTTTTGAAATGGTTAAGGGTATCCAATTAGGCAGCAAGGGCCCTTTTATCACAGTTCGTCCCAACGAAGCGATTGGTGTAGGTCGCGACAAAATCCGTGTAAACGTTGAAGAACATGACGTTGAGTTTATTAGTGCTCCGGCTGGTGCTGTAGAGACTGATGAACAAATCATGGACCGCATCGAAACACGCTTTGGTGTCCTGGAGGAAATGACCCGAGCAACAATTAATAGCGACGTGCGTGCTATGATTGTAGTGGGTCCTCCGGGCGTGGGCAAGTCTTATGGCGTACAGCGCGAGCTTGAAAAGAGCTCAATGTTTGACCGCCTTGCTGGTAGCAAAGTCAAGTACGAAGTAGTTAAGGGTGCTATGACTCCAATTGGGTTATACGCTACGCTTTACAACCATGCTGACAAAGGCAATGTGCTTGTATTTGACGATTGCGACTCCGTTCTCATGGACGACCTTTCATTAAATTTGCTTAAAGCGGCTCTTGATTCTGGGAAGAAGCGCACTATCCACTGGAATGCGGATAGCTCGCTACTGCGTCGTGAAGGTATCCCAGACCGTTTTGACTTCCACGGCGCAGTGATTTTTATTACTAACTTGAAGTTTGATCACGTGCGTAGCAAGAAGCTACAGGATCACCTGGAAGCACTTCAGAGTCGTTGTCATTATATTGATTTGACAATGGATACTATGCGCGATAAGTTCTTGCGTATTAAGCAGATCCATCGTAAAGGCGACTTGTTTGAGCATTACTATTTTAATAGTGACGAGCCGGATCAAATAATTACATTTATGGAAGAGAATAAAGATAATCTGCGTGAAATGTCATTACGTATGGCACTGAAGTTAGCAGATCTAATTAAAGTAAGTCCAGCTCGCTGGAAGGAAATGGCAGCAGTGACTTGTATGAAGAACAGTTTCTAAATGAGCCAGGATAATTATTGTCAAATTCCATTTTCGCACCTGTTTATAAACACATGGGGAGGTATCTCCCCATGCTGTGCGCATAAAATTGACCCAGACAAACAATTAAACATTGCCGACGATGAAAATTGGTTGCAAAATTGGTTAACAAGTGATTATTTGAAATCAGTTCAAGAATCGTTTATAGAAAATAAACGGCATGTTGGATGTACCGACGAGTGCTGGGTCCCAGAAGATGCTGGTTTATCTAGCTTAAGAACAAGAACTGCTAATGAATATAAATTTTTAGGTGGAAAACGAGCAATACAAAAATTAATCACTGCTGAAATACAAATTGGTAATTTGTGTAATTATGGTTGTTTGATGTGCGTTCCGCGATCGAGTTCTTTTATTCTAAAAGAAAACCTTGAAATAGGATTAGATAAGTTTAATAATAAATCACATTTGTGGAGAAACAAACCTCTTTTCAAAGAGCAATATAAGTGGTCCGACGAAGAAATTTCTAGACTAGAACAACTGCTAAATTTAGATTTACGATTGTTGACGGTTCGTGGTGGCGAACCTTTCTATAATAAAAAACTTTTAGAAATAATAAGAAAACTTCCAAGTGAAAAAGCCAGTACTATGATGCTTCATATTGATACCAATGCTAGTATTTGGAATGATAACTGGCAAGAAGTGTTAGAAAAGTTTAAATTAGTACGTATTATGTTTTCTGTTGATGGTACAGACGATATATATGAATATATACGTTATCCAGGAATTTGGGAAATAACTAAGAATAATATACTTAAAATTATTCAACTAAAAAATATTAATCCTGTGATACATTGTGTGGTACAGAACTTAAATATTAAGTACTTAGATTCCCTTATTGATTTTGCAGTAGAAAACAATATACATATTAACTTAGTTACAGTAGAACAAGAATATCTACATAGTAAAAATCTAACAGACAATGATCGTAAAATTGCCATAGAAAATTTATCAAAATGGATATCGACTAAAAAATATCCAGAATATATTGTTATACAGTTGCAAGCATTTCTAAATCTAATAGAGAAATCCAAATTTGATTTGGATAGATGGAACGAGTTTGTCGAATATGTTACAATTAAAGATACACATCGAGGAAATTCATACAAAAAGTTTTTAAACTAGAGAACACAATATGCTATGTTGAACTCCTAAAGTTCTCTGGTTTAGTTGGCGCAAGATGAAATACTCTTGCGCCTTTTTTAATTTTGTGTTATAATAGAAGCATGATACGAAAAGTTGTAGACAGAGATTCAGCACATTTATGGATGCGAGAAAACTTGCGTTTTTCTCGCTATGACATTTCCTTTATGGAGAATGTGGCTCGTTTTATTTCTGATAATCGTTCGCTTACTGTTAAACAAAATGGATTATGGGAAAAAATTGTACACAAGTACCGTAAACAAATTTTTGCAGAGTCTAATGGCGCTTTTGATGAAGAATACATTCTTAGTAAGCAATGGATCAACCCAGTTGTAGAATTTGATCCAAGTTATGCACCACTACTATGGATTGATGCTGATATTATTAAATTACGTTTCCCATTTAATAAAGAAACAGTTAAAGACTTACGCACACTACTTCAAGATGCAGGACACGATTATGGATTAATGGTATCGTCGGAGAATCACGAGTACGTCCATTGGGATAAAAATGAACGTGTATGGCGTGGTACTGCATATCCTACATTAATTAGAGACTTATATTATTTTTCTAAGTTACACGAGTTCGCTGTTGACAAATCAGTTCAAGACATTGTAGACAGTATACACGGCGATGAGTTTAATTGGTGCCCTTTTGCTGAGTTACATAACGATGGCTATATGGTAAGCAACCTAAGTCCTGGTTTATTAAAAGCATTGCCCCCAAACAAATTGACACTTGAAGTTGCGAGAGATTTAGTTGGAATGGACATTACATTAAGCGATGCATTCCAAAGCCGCATTGCTCACGAATACGGATATAACTTGGGTCGTATTGCTTGTACTCGAGAGTTAACAATTACTGCTAGCGAAGTTAAAGTAGTTAAAGAGTGGATCAATAACACTGATAACAATTTAGTTATTATCCATAAAGTTAGCAACGATAATATAATTTGGGATCAACCAGCGCAACCTGATACACTTGTTCCGGAAAAATCTTTTAGCATTGCAGATTTAAGGTTAACTGGAAAGGGGTTAGGTGATTACTATGTGTTTAGTAGTGATGGCGATAACTATACATTGGATAATGGGGTTGATTGTGTAGTTTATATGCCAGGAACAGCGTTTAATTACGAAGCACTTGCACATATCGCTAAGAAAGTTATTACAGTAGTAGAAGATGAAACAAGCACGACTAATAATTAAAGACGAAGTAAACGTTAAGATTGAAGGCTTAGAACTTTCAACACGGCAAAAACTTGTGAATCGGTTCAAGTATATTGTGCCGCACGCACGTTATTTGCCAGCAGTTCGTCTTGGACGTTGGGATGGCAAAGTAGCATTCTTCCAGCTTGGTGGCAGCACATATGTTAACTTGCTTCCTGAAATTGTTCCTATACTAGCAGAGTACAATTACGACGTTGTAGTTGATGACCAACGTAATTATCGCACAGCGTTTGAATTTGAACGTGTAGAAAAGGACAGCTACTCACACATTACTTGGCCCAAGGGTCATCCTGCTGAGGGCCAGCCTGTTGAAATGCGTGACTACCAAATTGAAGTGGTTAATAACTTTCTGGAAAATCCACAGAGCTTACAAGAGATCGCTACAGGCGCTGGTAAAACCATCATGACAGCATCTCTAAGTCAGCGTGTTGAACAGTATGGACGATCGATTGTTATTGTACCTAACAAAAGTTTGGTAACGCAGACCGAAAAGGACTACATTAATATGAAGTTAGATGTTGGTGTATTCTTTGGCGATAGAAAAGAGTTTGGCAAGACGCATACTATTTGTACGTGGCAATCGCTTAACTCGCTATTAAAAGCAACACGCAATCAACAGGCACCTATTTCCATTGGTGAGTTTTTAGAAGATGTTGTTTGTGTTATTGTAGACGAAGTACATCAAGCAAAAGCAGACGCACTTAAGACTCTGCTTACCGGTCCAATGGCAAAGATTCCACTACGTTGGGGACTAACAGGAACTATTCCAAAAGAAGAATTTGAATTCCAGGCACTTCATGTAAGTATTGGACCTGTTATACATAAAATCGCGGCATCGGAGTTACAAGAAAAAGGCGTACTTGCTAATTGCCATGTTAACATTGTACAATTACAAGATCACGCAGAACATACTAACTATCAAGCAGAACTTAAATTCTTATTAAGCGATCAAGACAGGTTAAACGTTATTGCACAAATGGTAGAAGGTATTAACGAATCAGGCAACACACTTGTACTTGTTGATCGTGTTAGTGCTGGAACAGACTTAGTTGATCGGTTAGGTGACCGTGCTGTGTTTGTAAGCGGCGCTACAAAAGCAAAGGATAGACAGGATCATTATGATGAAATTTCAGAAGCAGACAATAAAATTATTGTTGCAACGTATGGTGTTGCTGCCGTTGGCATTAATATTCCTCGTATTTTCAATCTTGTTCTCGTTGAGCCTGGCAAGTCTTTTGTTCGTGTTATTCAGTCCATTGGCCGTGGTATACGAAAAGCACAAGATAAAGACCATGTCCAGATCTGGGACATAACTTCAACGTGTAAGTTTGCTAAACGACATTTAACTAAACGTAAAGCGTTTTATAAAGAAGCAAACTATCCATTTACACAAGAAAAATATGAGTGGAAATAATGGGAAAACTTTATCAAGACGTTCACAACTATGTTAGTACCTTTGGCCCAGAAGAAATCATCGTCGAGATTGGTAGCGACCGTTGGGAAGGATCTAGTGCGTACTTTGCACAAATGGCAAAAGACAACAGCACTAAATTGTATACTTGTGATTTAGATGCTGAATGTGAGAGCAGATTACGTAGACATATTCCAGTTGAACTACACCCATATTATGAATTTTATAATGAAAACGGAACGTACTTTGCGGCACAAATGATGTCACGATTGTCTAAACAATATATCAAAGTATTGTACTTAGACAATTACGATTGGGACTGGAACATTGAAATTGAAAACTCAATGATTGCTAAACAGCGTACTTGGTATACACTACAAGGCATTGAGATGAATAATCTTGATTGCCAAACACAACATTTGAATCAAATGCTACACTTAATGCCATTGATGAGTAGAGATGCTGTTGTTTGTTTAGATGACACTTACAGACATAACGGTGTGTTTATTGGTAAAGGCGGAGCAGTGGTTCCATACCTATTAGCAATTGGATATACTATACTTGAAGAAAGAGATTTTGGTGTAATATTAGGTCGCAATCAAAACTAAACTATACTATAATAATACTATGAGAATTCACACACTAGACAATACAGCATATAACTTAGATACGCTACCAGAAGAAATTGATGATATGCGCTTCGCTATTCTTGACAATAGCGATCCTAATAATCCTGATTACTTTTATATTCCGCTAATCTTCTTAGAATCATTTACTAGTCCTGCATTGGTATTAAAGATTGGCAACAAACAAATTAAAATGCCTTTAGATTGGCAAGTACTAATTGGCGAGGACGAGCTAGGTGATTTAGAGGCATTGCCACTTACTAGCCTCAACGACAGAGATTTTAAAGTATTTCAATTCAATAGCCTTTCGTCATATTCTGCAAGTTTTCTTCCAATTGAAATCGTGGATGTGTACAATGAAGTAAACTGGTATGCACCTAAACTAAAGAATGGCCAATTTTTAGCCGTGCCATTGACAGATGGTGAGAATCCTGAATGTGTTTACTTTATTAAAGACGTATCCCGTAACTGCGAAGTGGTAGATTATAATAAAGCGTGGGGGTAATATGAAGGATGACAATATTACTGTAACAATGGTAGATGTTGACGACGAATACGGAAACCCGGTAACTATTACTGTTCCGTATAACTATGATGATTACGACGATTATACAATTAACACAGCAGGGTTAAATTGGGGTAACACATCTCTCGGTAATAACGAAAATATTTCCAACGGTATCAGAGTACATGGTGATAAAGGTACTTGGGACTTAGAAGAACGTATTAAAATCATTGAACGTGTGCTAAACATTCCAGAACGTGATTATGAAATGGAAGAACGTCATCCTAAACTCGCAGATCTATTTAACAAACATATGCGAGAAGTCGAACGTGTAATTAATCAACTTCCAGACAGTTCAGAATACGAGCAAGAAGTAGAAAAGCATCGCATGTGGGACGTGCTAACAGGACCAGATAGGAATATTAACGGTGGCGGCTAAACTAGATATTTTTAAAATGCTTGGTGCAATGGATCGCAAGGATTATGACTTTTATGATAATCTAAGCGACGAAGAACGCAAAGGCTTTAGTGCCTTTCTGGCGTTAAAATGGGGAGCAAGCGTAGAAGGGTCAAGGGAGATTCAACACTATTATCTAGCAGCAACTAATCATTACTGTAACAAGAACTGGTACGAGATCAATAAGCATCCTAAATTACAATGGTTAGAATTATGTGCAGCAGCACCAGGTATTGGCCCGCAAAAGCATAAGTGGCTACAAATAAAAAAGAAAGAAGATAAATCTTCCGAACACAAAAAGCGTTTGACAGAACTATTTCCAAATGTTAAAATAAGTGACATTGAAGTGTTAGCAACCATGGTCACTAAAAAAGAAGTAGATGAGTACATTAAACTCCACGGAAACAACTGATACATATACTTGCCGATATTGCGAACGTGAGTTTAAGCGCGAAAGCAGTCTTGCAGTACATGTCTGCGAACAAAAAAAGCGTTTTCAAGAAAAAGATGAACGAGGTGTACAACTTGGATATCAAGCATATCTAAAGTTTTTTGAATATACACAAGGCTCAGCAAAACTAAAAACATTTGATGATTTTGCCAGTAGTCCGTATTATCGAGCATTTGTTAAGTTTGGACGTTATTGTGTATCCATTGGTGCTATTGATGTACCAAAGTTTATTGAGTATGTGGTTAAGAACAATAAGAAATTAGACCATTGGGCTAAAGACAGCATCTATCAAGAATACTTAATGAACTTGCTAGTAACTGAACGTGTTGATCGTGCGCTAGTGCGAGCAATGGAATATAGTATTACTTGGGGCGAAGAAAATAATGCCAACCCGCAAGATATAATACGCTTTAATAATCCAAATCGCGTATGTCAACTTATTACAAAAGGCACACTTAGTCCTTGGGTGATATATAATTCGTCTAGTGGGATGGAGTTCTTAAGTAAGTTAAATGAAGAACAACAAAAAATTATCTGGGAATACATTTACCCTGAAACTTGGGAACGTATTTTTAGCAAATATATTGCCGATCAGGAATATGTAAAAGAAATGTTAAAGCAGGCAGGTTGGTAATGAGTGCAGATATTGATATTGATTTTGGAAACAGAGATGCTATATTAAGTTTAATTAAGCACATACCAGCACGTCAGCAGGATCGCAAACATAACTCTGGTGTATATGTAACACCAATCCCAACTGATCCTGTACATAATTGCGCAAGTATTGATTATAAGAAGGCAGAAGAA
>Ga0208019_1000432_pt1 | contig 22530 bp, 29 predicted proteins | sample CB_VirMetaG_5_FD_184540 | JGI IMG/M metagenome (GOLD analysis project Ga0208019, IMG submission 184540) | Freshwater to marine saline gradient viral communities from Chesapeake Bay - CB_1508_1D Viral MetaG (SPAdes) (version 4) | ecosystem: Environmental > Aquatic > Marine > Coastal | place: USA...
GGTGACCGGCAAAGACGTCGCCAGATTTGTCGAAAATAATGACGAGCAGTCATTGCTGACATATTGCCTAGCCGAAGCCACTACTCTACAAAAACTAAGTACACGTTTACTCACTAACCTGTTGCAAGATTAAAGGAGCAACCATGTCTAACACAAAACTGTACGATCAGCTTAGCCCCTGCCCAGAGGACGCCACAAAGCCGTTTAACCGCGGCTGGAGCGGAAAATCCATTGACCCTCAATGGAGAATTAAAACGCTGACGGAGGCGTTCGGCCCATGTGGCATCGGCTGGGGATTCGACATTACCAATCGATGGTCGGATGAAGCCGAAGGCCACAAGTTTGCATTTGTATCCGGCAGGATCTGGTACGTGTGGGAAGGCGAAAAGAGGTACTCACTCGAAGCCACTGGCGGTACGCAGTTCTCGTCGAGGCAGGGCGAAGATGCGTACAAGTGCTCGGAAACTGATGCACTTGGAAAGTCGGCTGTTGCGATCGGTCTAGCGGCTGACGTGTACCACGGCAAACACGATGGCGACAAGTATCAGATTCCTGCCAGTCAGGCTCCTATCGCTAAAAGTCCGGCGGAGCGAGCACTGGCGGCGACTCCGCAAAACGTCGAGCTGAGCGGCGACCTGGGCGACCAGCTTGGCGATGCGAACCGCATCAACGGCCAGTACCGGCCTGAGCAATGCTTTATTGGATGGACGCCATACGGCATGATGGAGTTTGAAGCGAAAAAAGGAAAGCGTATTGGGGAATTGGATACACCAAGCCTGATTCAAATCTTTACGCAGTATCCTAAAAAGAAGCCAGACGACTTGTCTGACGATCGAAAGTTGGGATACTGGCAGGACGTGTATCACACGTTAAAAAATCGAGGCGTCAACGTCTCGGTCAATGGTGGTGATGCAGTTGAGGCAGGATCGTCAGATGGTGTCGTCACAGCGGAAAGCACAGAAGACGTACCATTCTAAATATCGCGATTGTGTCAGGCGTCGGTGAAGTGAGATGAGCAGCGGCGTCTGGCACGTTTTTTTACAGGGAGCAATCATGACCAACAAAGAGCTTTTACCAGTTCACCCGCTTGCAAAGCTATCACCAAACCTAAGCAAGCAAGAGTTTGAAAATCTTTGCGCGTCAATTCAGACAACAGGATTGATTGAAACGATCAAGGTGTACAAGGGACAGGTCATCGACGGTCGCCATCGGATGCATGCGTTAAAAAAGCTTGGGTGGCCGATAAAGCCATACCTGCAAACGATCACTGACTTAAAAGGTTCCGTCGAGGCATTCATTGTCGACAGTCGACGCGCTCGCGGGCATAACAGCAAGAGCCAGATTGCATCGTTTTGCAGTAAGGTTTTGGAAAGAACGCCGGGAGCAAATAAGCAGGCAAAACGCAGGCAGCTGGCGAAAGATACTGGAATTAGCGAGAGTACGATTAAGCAAGCAGAAATTGTGCATCGCAAAGCGACCGAAGAAGTTAAACGTGATCTGGACGAAGGAGTGATTGGCATCGCAAAAGCGTATGAAAGCGTGCGTATTCCTGTGCGAGCCGAACAAAAAAAAGATAGTGAATCAAAAGCAAGCAGCTCAGTTTTGGATGACGCGATCGTAGACGTAAAGAATCTGCACAGGAAACTGACCAGATTTAACGCTGAAAGTGGCAAGGTAGCGAAGGAGCAATTCGAGATATGCAAGCGAAACTTGGACGAAGCACTTACCGCCTTGAAAAACTGGAAGACTGCTTTACGGTCGAACCATGGCCTCACCAACGGGAAGCGCTAGACCTAATTTGTCGCGCGATAGCAGATGGGAAGAAAAGCCTCGTCTGCTCGTCGCCGACCGGATCCGGCAAGTCGGCAATTTTTTGGGCGTTAATACACTGGTGCGTTGAGCATGATTTGCGAGTCGTTCTTTACGCCTGTCGTAACACACTGCTCGATCAGATTATCCAGCAGTGCCGTAGGGAAGAACTTGATTTTGGCGTCGAGGCATCGCAGTTTGCAGAGCTAGAAAACTCGGGTTCCATCGTGCAATTGTGCTCGCTGCAAACGGTGAATGCTCGACAGAAAAAGGATCGAGTTGCTCACATCTTTGCCGCGGACGTAGTAATCGTTGATGAGGCTCATCAGCAGTCGGCTGAGATGGCCGTCAGTGTGTTTTCAAAGCACAAAGAGGCAGGGGCGTTTATGGCTGGCTTTACGGCCACTCCTGTGGCCCTGAGCCACATTTACGACGAATGCCACCAGATCGTCCAGAATAGCGTTCTAAGGGCCACAGAGCCTGTTCCGGCTCATTTGCCGTGTTACGTCTACTCTGCTCCAGAATTCGATACCAGGGGCATCAAACCGCAAAGGAACGGCGAGTTTAAGTCAGCGGATATCGATCGACTGTGGCAAAAGGATGGACAGCAAAAGAGGGTGTACACGCCTGAGATTTTTGGACACATCCTTTACCACTATCAAAGAATTAACCCTGAGCATCGGCCAGCGATTTGCTTTGCTCCCGGCGTTCCGCACTCAAAGTGGCTCACCGATCAGTTTGAGGCGGCTGGACTGCCGTGGGTGCATATCGACGGTTTTGACGTTTACCGCGAAGGGCGAATCTACAACAGCTCCCCGCGAGAACGCTCGCAGGCAATTAAAGACCTGCGGAATGGCTCGGTGCTTGGCATCAGCAATCGGTACATCTTCAGGGAGGGCGTTGACATCCCAGAGATTTTTCATCTAATTCTCGCCACAAGCATTGGAAATATGAGTTCCTACGTGCAATGTGTTGGCAGGGTACTGCGTAACCACAGCTCTTTGGATCATGTGGTAATTCAGGATCATGGAGGAAACTGGTACAGGCACGGAAGCCCTTCTGCTGATCGTGACTGGTCAACGGCGTTCGACAAAAAACCAACGATCATGCAAGAGATTCGCGAGCGAGCTTTGCAGGATGGGGAAATTGCTCTTCCGTCGCCATGCAAAGAGTGCGGCATGCTTGTCATGGCCGGTCGAAAGTGTCCATGCCAGCGAGAAGCAATTACGTGTCCGAAATGCGGAGACATTCGTGAGTGGGGCCGCGGGTGCCACAAGTGTGGCTACACGCCGAAAGGCGACGTCCGAGAAATCATTCAGCGTGATGGCAGCTTGGTCGTCGTCAATGGCAACCCAATCAAGCTGAAGCGACGAATGCAACGGCCTGACACAGAACGACTGTGGAAGAACCAATACTTTCGAGCAAAGCATTCCAAGCGGATGACGTTTGCTCAGGCTGAAGCAATGTTTTTGCTAGATCATGGGTACTATCCGCCAAAAACACTGACGCACATGCCCAAATGCAGCATTGACTGGCATGCAAGAGTGTGCGACGTAGACAGAAAGGATCTGCGTTAGTCAGTAACCTGCTGAGTGACAAAATTTAAGTCTAGGTCTGGGTCTGGGTCTTGGGTTGGGTGAATAAGAAGGAGGGCTTGAATGACACAGGTGCGATTTGACTGGCGTGAACTGCGAGACATAGCAGCAGTCATGGAAATACTTGAAAGCCAATCCAACGACGGCATAAGCCAGTTCGCTGGTGGGGCTCTGGAGTGGTTTACATCAGACCAGTGCGAAGGGTGGATTGAGTGGGGCGACGACCAATTCTGGTTTGTGCCATCAAGCAACATCGACGCTGGAGAACTTGACGAGTACAAGGAGAAGCATTGTGAGCAGCAGAACGAGCTTTACAGATTGCGGACGCAGGTAGCTCAGTTTACCGAACTACTCGATGACAACTACACAAACTGGGGCTGGCAACATAGCTGGACAACAGAGCGACAGATGGAGTTTGACACATTGAAGCGTAGACCGGGATGGGTATCAAACACATTTAGAGACTACGAAATCCACTGGAACACGCATCACAAAGTGTTTTATCGAGTAGCCAGCGCAGATATTGAAATCGAGGCACGCCAGAAGGCGTTGGACGAAATGACTGAGCAGGCTCAGGACTTGGACATGGGTTATTAGCTGGAGGCTAGCTAATGGGCAGGATGAGTAAGCTACTACATAATTTAAAGTGGGTGTCTGAATTAGATGATATTGATCATGACATTTGCGATACGGCCAGGGAAGCTGTGGAGGTAATAGAGCGAATGAAAAAGTCACTACAGGAAATAAGGAAGGCAACATCTTCCTGGGGGTGGAAGGACGATATTATCAAGCAGTGCATTGAATCGGCAAAGAAGGGATTGGGTGTAGCGGAAAAGGAGCAGTAACAAATGCCGAGATACAACTACGAGGACTTAACTGCAAACCAGCTGCGGGAATTTGCAAGAGATCTTGACAGAACCGCATCTCGTATTGCCGACATTGCGAGGTGGATGGATGATGACAATCTTAAACAAATTACCTCGCACAATTCTACAATCGGAGTTAGAGGGCTGGGCTATGCGCAGAAATATGCGAACGCTATCGAGGAGGCAGTGACAAAATTCAAGCACGACAACTCACGATACAAGCCGCTGCGTAAGGGAGAGAAAAAGTGAGTACCTTGCTCGACAGCCTGAAGTGGGTGTCCGAACTAGACGATGTCGATCATGACATTTGTGATACAGCTTTAGACGCGATTGAAGAAATAAAGTATTTAAACAGCAGGGTTGAGACGTTGGAATTTGCCTCAGAGCTTTTTATCGACCTAAACAAAGACAGGCACGAAACGATAAAATATCTTCTTGAAAGGTTGCGTACATTGGAAACGAGTCTTGAAAAAGCTAGACGCATAATCAAAAGAGAAACGTACCGAAATAGACGGCTAGTGTCGTCAATGCGGTCGTCCGGCATACTTCAAAAGGATTGGACTGGGCAGCAGGTAAAAGAGCTGAGAGTCGCGATGCGTGTTCAGCAGCTAGAGTTGCTGGAAGAACTGCACAGTCTGATGGAGGATCCCTCAGATGATGCGTGACGACGTAAACGTAGTTTGCGAGGTTTACATCAAAAGCATGCCGTACACGACCTACAGAGCCGTTGCAGAGCTTGTGGTAAAGTGTCAAACGATTGAAGAGCTTGATGCTCGAATGAAATGGATAAAGGCAGATCAGGAACGGTATCCTGACAGCTATGACGAGGAGCACCTGACGTACCTTCGGAACCTATGCCGGACTCAGCGTCAGTTAATACAAGGAGAAACCAATGTCATTATCGAAACAGCTAAAGCCCCGCGACCTGCTTCTGATCGGCTTTTTGATAGCCAGTGAAGATCGCACAAAACTGAGCAAAGAGATCGACGCTCACGGGTTTATTCACAACAGGCTGTCGACACGAGCACGAGATCTCGTTTCAGCAATTGCTGACGAAGATGGAAAGTCAATTCGAACTACGCTGGAAAAGATTGGCATTGAGTTTAAACACAAAAAGGAAAAAGCATCGCAGGCGTTTGTGCGTTGGCTAGTCAGCGAGTACAAAAAAGATCACATCGAGCACTTGACGCGGTCAATCGATTGGTCTCTGAAGGCAGGAATGTCTCCTGACGAAGCTCTCGACACGTTCACGCAAAATGCAGAAGCGTGTGAAGGCGCGTTAAGCAAGTTCATGCATCATGAAAAAGTCTGACATACTTTCATTTCGAGTAAGCAACTACCACAAAGCATTGTTCGAATACATTGCCGATTGTTACGGGGTAAACAATCCAGCTTTGTTTCGGGCAATGCTTTTATTTTTTGCTGAGCACGCACCAGATCGATCTGAAGTTTTGAGTTGCGGTTTGGACGAAGCAGAGAACAAATCATTGGAGGAACAGCATGAGAGCTTTTATAGTCTGCGGCCCACAAAGCGCGGGAAATAGGTTCGTAGCCGGTGTCTTACTCGCAGCAGGATGCTCGGGAGACAATACTCCAAATCCAAATTGCGACGGAATCGGAAAAGACGATTTCGTTTTAATACGGCACGACAACATACCGTACTGGGCAGAGTTTCTGCGAGGCAAAGGTTACGATCAAATCTTTGGAATACTATGCGTCAGAGATGCATACGCGAACACAAAAAGCATTTGCGAGAACAGAGAACGGTTTGTCAAAAAAACATGCGCGGATGCGTATCAATATCGCAACGAAACTTTACAGCAAAACGTTCTCGACCTTACGCAACACGCTAACTGGATCGACTTTTTATCGGTAGAGTCTTTAACCGTGAGCAGCATCCCATTTTGGCTCAAAACATTGAACATCACAATCGATCACAGTATTACGGTCATACCGTATTGGGATCACGACCTTGGGTGCAGTATGGAGCCAGTGCGTGACATGCGATCTAACAACCACAAATATTTTGAATAAACTACTTCCTGTGACCTGCAAAAAAACCAAGACCATTGATTGGTGCAGTTACAGACATTTCGTGAGTGTAGTGCAACTGATGCAACATTCGATTGAGCGGATCTAAACTATCGCCAATGTGATACTCTCCGCGGATCCAGCAAACCTTGTGCAGCAACTTATTCTTCGACAAGTCATCGATGATCGCAAACTCACTTCCCTCACAGTCTAGCTTTAATATGCTGATCTCCTTGATTTGGTGACGACCGATTAACGACGACAGTTTTTTTGCTTGCACTTCAATTAACGGTGCGTCAGAACTTTGACCAGTCACTGACCGAAACTCCGTTACAGACGATCCGCCAGTATTTGTTGTTACCTGATCCGCAAGGTGTACAGCACCCGTTTTGTTGCCTAGTGCGCAGTTGTATGCACGAACCTTCGGGAACTGAGCTACATTGTTACTGAGTAACTCCCAGTTTTCGGGATGCGGCTCAGCGCACAAAATATTGGCGTCAGGCCACAGTGTTGCGCACAACGAAGTGAACACGCCAGCGTGAGCGCCGCAATCGACCACCCAGCCTGACAAATGCTCATGCTGCATAGAAATGGGATACAGCGAATACTCGTCGTTGTGGACTATTTCATGAAGAATGCTGGCGTCTGTCGGGTGGTCACGAAGCACGATTGTGCTTGAAAGCAAGTTACATTGCTTGGTCTGCATTTAATTTTTCCATTCGTATTCGGCACTTTTCGAAATGTAGCCACTGACCCCACCACTGACCATCATGCCTTGCTAAAACCGCTGACGGCATTTTGTCGACGGCATACAACACCAAACAGGCACCATGATCCGGCGACTCGTGTATTCGCCACTGGTCCTCAAGCCAAGCCGACCCTTCGCCGACAGTACCGTCAGGTTTTAATTCTAATGGCCTGTCGTCCATTCCTAATCGTTCGTAGTGATACTTTCCTGCGTGGAACTCCATTACGTCTTCATCGAACGTGTCCGTCCAGTGCCACATATGGCCGTCCCACATTTCAGCAAGCTCTGCCACATGCTCATGAACATGACGTTCGTTTACGAAAAAGCCGTGATGCCGATACCCATTTAGCGTCGGCTTGTCCTGACATGCATGTTGAAACATCAGGTCGCCATCCATGTCATACTGGAAAATTGCCTTGCCATACCAACCGGGCCTTCTGGGAATAGCGTACGACTGCCCTAGCTTATGCCACGCGAGGAAGAACGTACTTTTGTCGCCGAATACAATTTTGTAATAGTAATCGCTGTACTCATTAATGTGGCGACAAACATTTAACGCTTTCCAGCACTTCCGTTTGTTTATAAGCAACTGGCCGCTTTCAAAATCAAGGTAGTTGTCTGGCTTTGCAACTCCAATTGCGTCCCAAACTTCTTTCGGAAGCCACTCATGCTTTGTGCTCGGACCAAGGTCACCCCAAAACATAGCGCCATGCTCTAAGTATGCTGGTTGCGTGAATAAGTAATCAGGAGCACGTACAGGTATGTTGTCGGCGTCCATAAACAAAACTTCTTCGTACGGACAAGCCATAATCGCAGCGATCTTGCTTTCCCAACCTGCGAGGATCCGCATCGGATTAGTGAACCAGTCAAGCCATCGCAAATCTAAAGCTGTAGCGTTAAGCGGCTCAATTAGGTGCATCAAGTTAGGAGCAAATTCCTCAAACCCGAGGTAAGCGAACGTGACAGGCAGATTGCAACCAAGGCGTCGTACCTCTTTCAGCATCGACCAAGCACCGGGAAAGTACCCGTGCTTCAAATTTTTGCCGGAACTGTGACCGCTTTTCGCGCTTGCGCAGGTGACGATTCCCTGCCCCTTGTACAGACCTTCTGGGTATTCGTAATCTTGACTGCAAGCTTCGTCAAACAAATGAAGCAAAGCTCGCTTGTACTCCGACATGCCCTGCCATCCTTCTGGCAAGTCTATGCGATTTCTAAGCTGATCTACTACGTTGTAATCTACACTAATAGCATGCCAATCAACCAATTCGTCAGTGTACATTTTCATGCAATTAACCCCACTTTCCGATCGGGCAGCTTTCAGTTGCCATGCGTGCCTTATTGGTCGCTCCACCACTTACGCTCATACTGCAACCGCACTTTAAGCACTGCCCAACGGGAGTGCCGTCGCTGATTTTCCGTATGCTGAAATGCTTACACTTACTGCAAGTGTCTAAGATTTTTAGCACTTCTTCGTCGCTACGCTCCGGGCGACCATGCGATACCCACTTTGCGACTGACTGACTGTATGTGACCGCCTGTGAAACTACGCTTGGCTTTTTCTTCGTTTTCGGTCCATACTTTTTAACAATTTCCAGCTGTTTTTCAGGAGCGTGTTTTATTACGTGGCTAATGACCAAACTGGCAACAACATGGTTCGGATTGGACGGATCGTCGCCGCACTCCTTGCACGCTGCGCATGCATCTGGTCTTGCCTCTACCTTGTCAGCTTTCACCCCTGACAAATGCGTAGCAATTCGACACTCTCCAAAACCGTTAGCTTTTTTGTAATGCTTACAGCCATGCATATTTAATCTTTCCGCTAATTAAGGGAACGTCGGCGTGCCTCCGTCGTCGACAAAGCAGGTAGATGTTCTCACCTCGCCGACAAAAGTTCCAGCAGGCAAGTTGCTGCTACAAGCACACAACTGAATTAAGCCGGTCTCGGGATCAATGTATTCAGGGCATTGTTGTATGACCGACCATGTGACGCCGTTCCACTGCACAACGCATGTGTCATTAACGCAAGGCCCGCCCGGCCCACTAGCTGACACCGAACCAGAAATAGATCCAGAAACCGAACCGCTTGGCTCTGACAAGCTCGGCTCAGACAAACTAGGCTCAGAGAGGCTGGGTTCACTGAGGCTCGGTTCGGACAAACTAGGCTCAGACAGGCTAGGCTCAGACAGGCTAGGCTCAGACAGGCTAGGCTCGCTCAAGCTAGGCTCTGACAAGCTGCCCGGACAGCAACACGGTGGAATGCCCTGTTCGCCTGCTGGCATTTTAGCACTCCTTGCTCATTGGAACCCACTGCGGATCCCACCACTCGGTCGCTCTTTCGGGAAACCGCTGCATATTTATTTTTTCACCGACTCGAAGTGCCGGCCAAAAGTTCGGCATAAGAAGAGGAACAATTGAGGACGGAAGGTAAGCACTTCGAGAGTATGTTACTCGTGCAAACTCAGTTGAACCGTTAACCTGCACAACCTCGCCTTCAGCATAGCTTTGCTCTCCAGTATCTATGTCGCTCAGCTCTCCAGTCTCTTGATTCCATGTGACAGGCACATCAAACGTTGGCATTTCAGGGTGGTATGAACGAAGCACAATAAGCAAACCAAAAACGTCCTCTGTGTTTTTGTCTTTAATTTGCTCCACCGACCGTATGTAAAATGAATCGCAAGCTAAACGGCTCACATCAAACGCCAATGTATTTTGGTACATTAGCTTTTCTGGTTCCGAACAAAAATACAAGCCATCCTGATGCAATGAAACACGGCGAAGCCATTCATATTGATTTTGAAAACGTTTAGCTGCTGCTTTTATTAGTGCCTTTGAAGGGAATCCAGAATCCAAGGTGAACGCGCCAGATTGTTTTGATACGTCACCAACTGGACCTGATCCCGATAGACTGCCTTCTGATTTCTGATTGCTATACAAACTAGTTATGACAACTCGACGGCCATTTACGACGCTCTCTCGATCTTCTTTTATGTTGTAATAGAAATCACTTTGAACCCATCCGTCCTGCGTAAAATTACCTTTTACATCGACCGTGAGCTTCCTATCTTTCCAGTCGTCGTAACCGTCTTTAGATTCCCAAATGAAATTTGCTTGCTCAGCTGAAAATATTTCGGGAGATCCAAATCCGGCATTAATGTTGATGCGAGGATAGGGATGCAAACATGTAAACGCTGACCATTCCTCGCGATCCCACGCCGAGGGAAGTATAGCGGACTCTGCGAAAGTAGCCGCGGGTGCAAAGCCATAGTTCGCCACAACCGAAGAATCAGATAGGACGGCTGACAGGTTTTGAAATTTTGGCACAATAACAGGCACAACGCCGTTCATCCACGCCAAAGCATCATTCAATAAACCTTGCTCCGCTTGACCAATATTCGGATCTAACGCAAACCCAAACGTTTCTTCTTCGTGAGCAAATCCAGTGTCCCATTGCTCGACTTCGTGCGACCAGTCGGGAGTTACCTCAAACCCGGTTATGTCTTGCCACAAACTAGCTGGTTTCGTTAATGCTGCACCAAAATGCACTACGTCTCGACTTCGATAAAATCTTTCATCGGAAAGCCTAACAATAATCATGTGCGGGTGACTGGTGTAGTCCAATTTTGCAATGCCGTCAGAGTATTGAGTGCCAAATCTAAAACAATCTATGACACGCATTACGAGGCCGATACGCTCCGATTCTTTGCCCTTGCCGAATTGCACATAGGCTTTGATCCCAGCGTTCTCGCCGAAAATTTGTCCATTCATTACGGCAGGATGTTCCCACCACAATGGTTTATCCCAATCACAAGGAATCGCAACCAGAAGGTCGCTGTAGGTTTGAAACAATGTGGGCCAATACAGCTCGCCCAAGGTCATAGACTTTCGATCACGCAAACGCCAAGGGAGCATGTCGGGATGCTTCGCGCATGGACTACTTCCTTGTCGTGCCTCGAACTCTGTAGGTCTTGGCTCAGCCAATTGACCCATTATTCGTTCAATGTGAGATCCTAAACTGCCGTCATGATCGTCAATCGTCGGGTAGAAATTTTGCTGATCAAAACTTATTTGAATGCTCATGCCGTAAGCTCGTCACTTATATCTTCATCGTATTCGAGATCGAAAGCGACTTGAACGCTACCATGTATAGCAGCCTTATTCCAGTTCCATTCAGCCGGAATAATGACATCATTTAATAAACGATTGCCGTCGCTATCGTATATCATCTGAAACGATAACGCCCTTAAAACCATCAACCGTTCTTTTTCAAAAATCTGCCAATAGTTATCTATCGTGTTTGGATCGTCGCCAGCATATGGAATGTGTGCCGTGACTATAACTCGCGTGGCTGTCGTCATTTGCGCAGGACCACCGCCAGCCATAGCGGCCATGTCAATATTGCCCTGTGGTGACGGCGTGACCACGTACCACGTCGAATCAGATGGCGTCTGAAGCTTGTTGTTGGGATCATCCGATAAGATGACCGTATGTTCTCTTGCACCGTATATGCGCTCTATGACGAGCTGCTTAATCTCACGCATGATGACGCCGAGACTGCTTACCTGACCAAGGTCTTCCTGAGAAAAACCCATTTCGCTACCTCATTAGGATATTAGGGCTTCGGCTTGTGTCGGAGTGCCACTCGTCGGAAGTTGCAACCCTTGCGATCTCAAATTAAAGACTCGATCAAACCAAGCATGCAGCTGACCAGCGTAGTTATTTGAAACGGTAACCTTTCGCCTGTCTGTCGCGTCCCAATTTACATCGCCAACTGTCGCAAACAACACAGGTCCACCGGGATAGACAGGCTCGATTGCAATCATGTTTGCACTATCGATATCTAAAATGCCGGCAGCATCGATCGCAGTTGTACATTTTATTTGCAAATATACGTTAGCTGGCAATACAGCAGGCGTTTGAAAAAATCCTGTCCACCAATACCAACTAGAGCCTACAGCTGTAAGGTCAATTGTCGATGATTGTGCGTCACCAGCTTCGTTGTTAATTATTGTGCCGTCAATGCCATCGACTAAAGCAACTTGCAACACGCCAGACGTAATTGGTGCTTGCTCTTTTAAGTAAAATGCCCATCCGTATTGAACCAAATTGTTGACACTTACCGGGATATGCCACGTTGTTTGTTCGCTACCATCACCAGTAATTCTTAAAACTCGACCGCCTGTTACGGCGTCAGCACTAGACGTTGTGACAGCGACGGCAATTGATGGAGTGCCACCAGTCAAATTGCTGATGTAGGTCATTGTTCCGGGGTTAGTCACTCCAGTAAACGTAACAGTATGAGTGTAATTTGGCGACGTTCCACTTGTTGACACGGTTACAGTCGAAAACCCTGTAATATCCTGTATAGCGGACTGAAGACCACCACCGTCGTCATTGTAGGCAATTGGCGTTGTCGCAAATTCATTTCCTGACCTGTCGACAACTTTAATGATATAGCTGCCCCCAGTTGGAGTTCCAGAGATCGTTATTGTCTGAACTTCGATGTCAGTTATGCTTGCAGTCGCATCAGTGTCCGTTCCAATCCATCCAGAGGGGCTTGTCGCGTCAACTGTATTTTCGTCGGCCATAGTTGGAGTTGGAATAAGTCCACCCATCTGACTAGCAGGGTATGCGTTGAGACTCGACCTGACGCCGGACCCAAAAGGAAAACGATAATCAAAGTTACTGACTAACTGCTCGCCAGTTACAGAAATGGTTGCGGCGTTTCCGGTTGTCGACGTTACGGCACAATACAAGATTTCATTAAAAGCAAACTCTTGTTGGCGTCCGTATTTGTCTTTCATGCCAACCGCAATTGTGCCTGTGCCTACAGCAACACCGTCTACGCTAAGTGCGGCAGACACCGTGTTCCCTAACACACTTTCACTTCCGACTTCCATTTGCCTAATGAACTCACGCAGTTTGCTTGATATGTCACCGGCGATCGCAACATCGGCATCAACGTAGGATGTGAGAAGCCGATTCATTGGTATAGAAATCAGGCTCGACACGCTGCCTGAAACGCTGCTCTGCAACGCTCGCAATGTCGTAATGGTGCCTTCGATTGATCGCTTTACGTCGATTGGATCGCTGTCAAACGCATCTAAAATCTCTTGGAATTCTGTGTCCGTAGCTGATCCACTAGCAGCTAGTAGCTTTTTGTAGGCATCAATAGCTTTGCCAATGCGAGTGAAAAAGTTGGTAAAATTTATAGCCATTATTGCCCTCCGCCGTCGCCACCTTCAGAGTACAACGGATTTGTAAAAATAGGATGTTCCAAAGAAAGCCGATGTGTGGCTTGCGTGTATGTCAAACGTTCAATAGGTTGCAATGTCTTGGGATCATAACCAACGTTAGGCATGCGTGGAATAAAAATACGCTCCGAAGGATGGTATGGTCTATTCATTGCAAATACAGCTGTCCCAGCCATTTGGTACATTATTGATGCACCATCAGCTGATGGGATTGATGAGTTAATATCAAGATCATACGACAGCAAACTGTTTCGTATTGCCGATCCGGGCTGTACCCCTTCCACCGGGTTTCCAGCGTCACCTTCTACAATCGGCAGCTCAAAAAAGTCTTGGTCGCTAGGCACAACCGGCCAAGCATTCACTCGCGAAGCATCAAACGTGATCGTTCTACGTGCGTTCGGAGCACTGTGAGCTACAATTGCAGATGTTTCGTTAAATAAAGCTGCCGTGCCGACCGAATGCTGACCACGATTTGTTTCGAGTTTGTATTTCTGAGTCATTCGGTAATTGAGATACGGCGTCTTCGGATTGTTAGAGGTCGACAGATTTGGATCGACAGACACAGCTGTAGCACCCTCACCACCACCCTGTGGCGATTGACCATGGCCGTCAGGTGTACCTTGCTGCTGCTGTTCTGGGTTATACAAACCGCCAACGAAACTTCGATTCGGATAGCATGGACTTTGTATGTTAGGGACAAAAATGCCAGCTAACGTATGAAGTCCGGGTATAGAATACGTTGGAAGTTGTGGGTCATACGGAGGAGCGGTTCCTAAAGCCGGAATTGTTCCAGCGTTCAAATTTTGGCCGAACGTTGAATTAAGAACTCGATACAAAACGGCTGTCTTATTGCCATCGTTGGGATCGGCAGAAGTGTACATGCATTGCAAGCTTGCCGTAACTACATTTTCATGCAATTGCTCGCCGTACTCGACACTCTGAACGAAGCATCTAAATCCAGTGGACGCTTGAAGAAAATTAGTCTTTGCCTGCATGATAAAGCAACACAAATGCAAAAGCCACCGCTTGTCATATTGCTTCGGTGCTCGCAGCATTACATCGACCTGACCGGCGTTGATGCCCTTTTGACTCAATGAGGCTATGACCTTACTGCTTCCACTAAATTCACACGAGGGAAAAGGATTTTGAATGTAGACTTCGTCGTCCGTAACCTGCCACTCAAGTGTGCGACCATCGTCTAGCTCGTTATAACTTATTGCGGATCTGCGAAATCCAATCTGCAAAGGCGGCATGACGACATAGCGAGCAAGGTGAGGGCTTATTTCGCGAGTCAAGAGCTTGCAATGCCCTCTGTAGGTTCGCCTCGTGAGCCACGTCCTTGTATCGATATCATCGGCCATCCACCAACGCAAACTTAAAATTGGGGATAGGTTCGCCCGTTGTATCTGCGGATGACATGGGCAGTACGTAAATTTAATAATGAGACGAACACGCATTGCCTGATCGCTTGCAGTGTTCATGACCGTAGACTCGACAACAGGCCCGTCAGCTATGTCCATAAGCCAATCGACACTCTTTGGCGTACGACTATTAAATGCTTCTACAGGCCAAACCGACCAAACAGGGTTATCGCCTAAATAATATTGAAATGGCTTTCTGTTTTGCCCAAACAGCTCTAGCACATTGTCAGCGTTGACTAACGCTGGACCTGTGTTGTAACCATGCCCCATGGCGACAGGGCTGTATTGATGCAGCGTACCAGTGACGGTAATGGTCACTTCATTCGCAACAAAATCAACGTTTGTTGGATCCATCAACACACGCTGATCGATGCCTTCAGTGTGTACGTTGTACAGCACCTGACCGTTATAAACGATTTTATTTCCGAGGCCGTCAGAAGCTGGCATGCCTATGTTCCTTTATCAGAATCCTGCTCCACCGAATCTGCCACCGCCACCCGTGCCACCTCCTGATCCACCGCTCGAACCAGATCCGAACATTTTCGGAAGGCCAGCGCCACCGCCTTGTTTTCGTTCGTCTTCAGTCATTGGAGCATTTGAACTGTTTGTGTCGAACGATAGCTGACTTACGCCATCGGCTAAACCCATTACTTGAGCCATGTCTCTATTCAAGCCCATCAGGTCGCCTTCTGGTTTTGGCTGTGTATTAAACTCAATGGCTCCGAGTATCGTAGCTAATCCATCAAAATATTTGCCGATCCCCGGCAGGTTCTCCAGCCTTTTTGCCAGCTCTGTCAATATAGCGACCGTTTTTTCAAGCAAAGGCTTGAAGAACTCAACTACTTCTTCAAGCTTCGTGAGTATGCTAGTCAATATGATTGCCATGACATTAGTTACACTGTCTCGAATAGGCTGTAATTCGTCCTTCATTGATTCGACAGCTTGAGTTAGCTCAAGAACACTTTCGCCAGTTGCCTCGGCGCTCTGAAAACTACGTTCGATTTGTCCAATGTCTTGAATCATGGCCGCTTCAGTCATTGCACTGCCAAAACCTTTGAGGTCTTGTGCCACTCCAGCAACGACATCCCCCAAAGCTTCAAACTTGGCTGGGAGACTTGCTACGGTTTCTCCTAACTCCATCCACGCGCCGGGATCCATAGGGTTCTTCGCAACGTTAAAAACAGCGTTCTGGGCATCGTCCATAACGTCAGACAATCCACGCGCAGCAACGCCAGTCCGCTCTGTTGTAAGCCCGAGGTCCGCGGCAGTGTTACCAATAGTGCTTGCAACGCCTATCGGCGATGTGTACCTAACAGCGGTCATGCCAACGTCGAGAGCCCTTGCCTGCATGTCCATTGTTGCACCGACAAAGTTGCCTCTTGCAGCCTTTGTCATGGTAGCGCCAAAGCTTTCACTGTCTCGCTGAACGCCACCGCCGATTTTCTGACTTACAGCTTGCTGACCGGCCTGCAAAGCCATTTGTTCCAGCATTCCAGCCACTTGCGGATTTCTTAAGGCTGCTCCGATTGCTGATCCGGCCATTCATGTTCCCCTATTTCAGTCGGCAGAGGTTTAGTCGACCTAAACCCTTTTCGCATTTCATGCTTTTCCCATTGATACTGTGCTTTTTCGTCGTCCCCCATGCTCAGGACTCTGAACCACTCTTTTGTAAGTCCTTTGTCGTTGGCTGCGTTTCCGAGGAAAGCGGGGATGGCTCGGTGGTAGACGATGTCTTCTCGGTGGACTGCGAGGAGGAATCGGTGTCGGTTGTCCGAAATAGTTCCATAAAACCCGGATCCGAACGTGCCAATGAGACAAGCCACGTAGGCAGTTTTTTTTTAAAGTTACCGACGAAGTCGAGGTAGGCAATGGTCAGATGAATAGCCTCATCAATAGTAATGCCGCTCGGCTTACCATTTTTCATTTCAAAAGGCTTTTCATCAAATGCTTCAATTACCTTGTCCATCAATTCGTTTTGAGATTGCAAACGCTCTTCTATGTCACGAGATGTGTCATTTATCTCAGTAATAATTTCATAGATACATCTCGGCTTCAGATACAGTACGACAAAAGCTTTCCAGCAATCGTACTTTCGCAACTCTCCGCCAATTTTGACCTCAAACAAAGCCTGTTCAATTTCAGGAATCGTTTCTACCTGTGACATGTAACAAACTCCCTTTCCGCTAGAGTTTCATTAAGTTGCATATGTAATTGCATACAACTGTCGAGTGGTTACCGCATCCATCCATGCTTCGATTTGAAAATCGTATGACGCATAACGGGTGCCTTGCCCGACAACACCACCGCCACGAACAAAACATCGTGGGAACACTACTGTTTTGCGTGTAACTGCTGGCGATATGTCGTTGCCATTTAAAATCAACTGGCCCATCCAAAAATATCTGATGAATGACCCAATTGGCTCCGTAAATATTCCAGCCGTTTTTCCTGCGTAAGCAAGGCCGTCAAGCATTGCATCAGCGTTTGCGACGACAGTTTTAGTCAGGCTGAGCTGGATCTGCGCAGTTGCCCCCATAAATTGAGCATCTGACGGAACGCCATCAGGACCGCCCCAGTCGTCGCTAGGAACGTCCAAAAACTTAGGCGTGATAATCATCGGAATGGCTTCGCGATTGATTCCTAGCTCGACAGCGGTCTGTAAGGATCCATCTGCGGGATTTCGTGGTTGCCATTCAACCTTGACCGGACCGGCAAAGTAATGTTGTGCTGTAGATGCCATGTATCACCTTTATCCGTATAAACGTCGCCGTGGGAAGAATCGTCCTCTAGGCGTCTCTGAGTAAATGTACTGTCGATTTGTAGCGTTTACTCCAACGTTAGTTGGGACGCTGTCGTCGCTTCCAATATTGAGTATATGATGTCCAGTCCGAAATTGCTCGATGGCATCGTTGTATTCGGCTTCTGCCTGACGCCTCGCACTTTCATGACTGTCGGCCCATGGCTTGCGTTGAAACAAAAGCCAAAACGTCACTCGGCAGGTCAGGTCCGTAAGATACGCAGCACTTTCTGCGTCATAATACTCAGAAGCAGGATTTAATAATCCGGTCAGCTGAGCTTCAGTATATCTTTGCCCAGCTCTTGCGGCTGCTTTTATTCTTCCAGTGGCGGTAGCCAGCATTGCTGACATAACGGTGTCAGATGCCATCGCTGACGCTGGGATCCTCTCTCCGCCGTCACCTAACAAATCGCCAAGCAAGTTAGGACTGTATCGAACAACCATGTCGCTCGCACTAGCAAAATTCGACATATCAGTTTCCTAAAAAAGCGGCGGTAGCCGGAACAAGGAGCGAGCCCGGCTACCGCCTTCCCTAGCGGAAAGAGAGGGAACGATTAGGTCAGGGCGTTAAAGATGTACACGCCGGAAACCGGAGCGATCATCTTGACATCAAAGTCATCTACAACCCTGCCCATATGGCGTCGATTGTCGATATCGTGCTTCGACTCGACAGTCATTTCTTCGTTAAGCAGAACACCAAAGGTCGAGAAGCTTGGCGCACCCTCTTGACCATCAAGTCCACCCGGACGAGAAGCCATAACGCAAACACCATCAGGCCACACGTACTCACGCGATGGCGAAGCATGGTTCTTTTGCGTGGTAACCTTTACAGTGTCCTCAACCACAACGTTGTAGCCGTACAGCTTACGTGGCAAACCGTAGTTGCTGTAGGCAGCACCGTCTAGGTTGCTCTGAACTTGATCAAGAGCGTATGGCGATTGCTTCAGAGTCGCTCGGATCTCTTGGCTGTTTGCCATCTTAGCTGCGAGGTCAGGGTTCACAATGATGTTGACATCAGCTTGAGAAACCGATGACAAGGTCTGCAATTGGATTTGCTGGAAGGCGTAATCCAACGTTCGCTTGATATCCATTGTGGTTTCGAGAGCTGCGTCCCAGTTAGCCACTGTACCCAAACCAGCAGGCTCAGAGTCAACATCAATGGTCATGCCGCTCAGGTAGTTACTAGAGGTCGTAGCGACCGTGGTAGCCAACTGAGTACGCAAGGTCATTGCATTCTGAGCCCAGATGCGACCATGCTGAGCCAGCACGTCCCAAGAGGCTTGCTCTACAGCAAGTTGACCAAGAGAGTACGGGAACGCATATCGATGCGTTCGGTAATCTTGAAACTCGAACTGCTCCAAGTTACCGACTCCGCTTGGAGCCTCATTTCCGTCAGGCCACTCTCGATCAGCGCCGGAGGTGCTCCGGATACGTCCAGCCATTTCGACGGTCATCTCAATGTAATGGCCGCGATTTTTTTCGACTGGAATGTACTGAGCCCATTGGGCCAGCTTAAATTTATCAGGGTTGCGACTGAAGTCGGTAATCAAACCCTGAGTCGCTTCATGGTTGGCAATGTAAGTATTATATTGCCCTGCTACTGAAACTGCCATTTTCGGCGTCTCCTATCAAAGTTGCGTTGTTAGCCTTCACATTCGCAAAGCGAAATGGCTATGCATGCAACGTGTATGGACTAAGAACCAAAACTTCGATTAATTCACCAGCAGCAGTAGCTGCTTCTAAAGCAATTGCACCAACGTAATTACCGACCGTAGCATCAACGCCACGACCTTGAGCGTCTGCCATAAGCAGGTCGCCCGCGGTAATAGCCTCGCCAGCCGTCAATCGGCAAACACGACCGGGACCATATACGGCCACCTGATCACCGTTTGCAGCAGCCAAAGTGCTCGCACCGGAAATACCGGGCGTATCCTTGGATGCTTCGGTGGAAATGCCGACGTACAACGAAGTACCGGCAGCAGACTCATCGATCGTTCTTTCCCCAGAAATGTTGACAAACCTTGCCGGATTAATGTCACCACTTGCCTGAAGCTGAAGACTTTCGAACATGTGTTCGTCTCCTATGACAACTACAAAAAACTTGACTTAAGAACCTTGAACCACTAGTTCAAGATGTCCTCCAGCCTCGGACACTTGTCCGTTTTATTGGCAACGTGCCAATTCAATACGGGAGCAAAAGAAACGGCATCAGCTTTGTGACCTTGCTTCACAGCTTCGGCCCGCAGCTTTTGCGTATGCTGACTAGCTAGGCGACTGTAGTGCTTTGAATCACTTGGATTGCTCAATCGCTCGGTCGACTCAATAGGTAAAAAGTTATTAGTAGGAACTTTTGGGAATTGCGTAATGTGATTGTTTATATGCTTTTCAGCATGCTCATCACTTACGCTCATGCAGAAGCCTAAAGCCTCGTCATGATCAAAGGTGTAGCCCTCGGCGGCTTTTTCACGAAGCAGACCGTCGTATCGGCTATAACGTGCCTTGCGATTAATCTCAGCCATCTCAAATCGAGCTTGAGCGAGATCAGTCGTCAACTTTTTAACACGGTCTTTTTCGCGTTGATAAAGCTCTTTGGTGCTATTGATTTCGCGTTGATAGCGAACTCGCTCACTTTCGATCGTTTGTTCCTGATATCGTTTTTCAGGTTCAACGCTTGTAATGCGGCTGTACATTGCAAACTCAGCCTCTGATGCCTTTTCTTTCATGTAGGCGTCAAGACGAGCTTTGTCTGTTTGATGCATCGACATCATGTATTGCTGAGCACCGGCGACATCTTCTTTGTCGGTCCCTAGCCCATACTTTTTTGATGCACAGGAAAACATTTCCTTTGCCACTTCGTCGTCTTCGTCAGCGGCTGCTTCCGCATCGACTGGCATGTCAACCATCGCTTCTTCGTCGGTTGGCACATCCGCTGGCAAATCACTCGCGCCGCCTTCATCTTCCAAGGCAACGTCACCTTCTGGCATCGGCTCTTCACCAACAGCTTCTGCTGGCTCAGGAACATTTGCCATCTGTAGCTTTTCATCGACAACCTCACCAATCAGTTGGGTCAGCTGGCCGATCTGCTCAGGTGTAAAACCTTCCATTTCGGATCCCTCACTATAGTCTTTGGACTCGCCAACCATTTCGGGTATGTAGCTATTGCCACCACCCGGCACTGAGTAGGCTGACATCTCGTAACACGCTTTTTCATCCAGAGGACGGGAATAGTGCTGAATCAAACCCAAGTCGAGCATTGGCGTCTCATGGCCGAGCACCGCTATAGGATCAATGAAGCGACCATTCGGATCGTTCTTTGGACGCCAGATTTCAACACTGCGGCGAGGATGGCTCAGTGCATACTCTTCCGCGGTTTTGAAAAATTTCATGCGGGCATAGATAGCCCACTCGTCGCTCTGTGGCATTTTTTTAACTTCGAATGGACCCGCGTATCCGATGATTGGAGGTGCCTTCGACTGATCGCCATCTTTCGGCGTATGCCAAGCAACAATCGGGCAATAATCTCCCGTCTGTTGAATTCGCTTATTGTTGTTTGCTGCAACGGACGCCAGCTCTTTTGCACCGTAGCTGTAACCCTCATCGTCCGTATGCTGTTTAAAAATCGGCACACTATCCCAAACAGCATATTCCATGTCAGATTGTTCGTCTTTTTCATATCTAACTGGCATAGTTCACCAATAAAAAAAGCCCAGACCACCCCTACGGGCGAACTGGGCTCATGCTTTGAGGCCATTTGATATTTTGTTGTCAACCATGCAAAAACATGGCATACGGAGGTTTTACTACGGAACCTCTATTTGTCAATTTGAAAACTTCGCTTCTGACTCAAGCTTATATTCACGCACCTTCCAGCTCGAAAAGTAGCATCTATTGTCACCTGACCAAAATACTTATCGTCATCCATCATCTTTGGGAGTATTGATGCACTTTTAGTCAGTAACTGCAATATGAACTCAGACAGCATTTCAGTTCTTGATATCGTGTCAATCGCGTGAACAATCTTGATCCCTCTTTCCACATCAGGTTTGTTCATTACGCCTCCATGCTATTTGACTTCGATATTGAACTGAACGACAGTCACTCGACCTGACGCACATGTTCCCGTTACTAAAATTTCTGCTATGCCTGCTGAAACCCCAGTCAAAGTGCTTCGCACCGCTTTATTGGCTGCAATTTGACGACTACCTTTGCGGTAATAATACGGAACATCTTGAACGGCAACTCCAGAAACTACAGCATAGGCATTTAGAGGCACAACGGTAGCAGACTCTAATGTGTCGCTGTCTACATTTGAGAGCAGGACAAAAGTAGCAGGCTCTATTGCTCCAATACTTAGGTCCAAATCAACTTGTACTTCTATAGCCATTTATTTGTCTCCACGCTTATATCCATCTATGGCATTATATGTTCTACATCGAATGCAATCGCCGTCGACAGGTAATCATGATGAGACATAATGCCAAGGCAATCAAATCCCGTATCTGCTTGTTGTTCTTTGCCAAACCAACCGAAGACCCATTCAAATACCCACATATCAATCACCAACTCCTACGACTGGATCAGCATTTGCGTCTAACGTCAACGTCTTGGTCACATGTGTCGTGTTTCCATCACTTCGTTTGATCGTCCATGTCGTGCCCGAACGGACTGATTCTAGAATACACAACACAATGGTTCCCAACGTATGCTCATTCAGTCCCACCTCAACATTACTAACATTTCTACTCAGAATCGCATCAGCAATATCTGAGTCAGGTGTCGTATGATCTGGAACGATAATAAACTCGTCCGCAGCACTCGGAGCCGCAGTCAACGGATCTTGCAGTACAACACGACCATTCGTATTGTTGTAGGTCGAGATCGGTCGAGCTTCTCCCTCCAGTGAGCCAGAGGTGAACAACAACAACAGATGATCGTATGCTCCTGTAACCGCAGTTAAATTAGTGTCGAACTCGGATGCTGTTGGTGATCCTGAAACCTCACCATCAGTAAGT
>Ga0208019_1000435_pt1 | contig 22466 bp, 22 predicted proteins | sample CB_VirMetaG_5_FD_184540 | JGI IMG/M metagenome (GOLD analysis project Ga0208019, IMG submission 184540) | Freshwater to marine saline gradient viral communities from Chesapeake Bay - CB_1508_1D Viral MetaG (SPAdes) (version 4) | ecosystem: Environmental > Aquatic > Marine > Coastal | place: USA...
TGCGAGTTGGACAGACCATCCAGATCCAAACTCCTTTATGCAATATGATACTACAGCAACTGCACTCACTGGAGGCCAAGCACTTCTTTCAGGATTTACGATTTCTGGTGGTGCCTCTCTGGTTAATATTGATGATAGAGCAGCACTACAACTTGGAAGAACTGGTATTGGTACAATCAGTGATACTTATACCCTTGCTTGTGCTTCTCCTAATACCAACAAAGCAGCACTTGCGGTACTTAACTGGATTGAACAAAGGTAATTTTTTATGCCCGATAATGATGTCTACTTAGGCAATCCTCTTCTCAAGAAAGCGAATACCAAAATTGAATTCACTCAGGAACAGATTGCTGAGTATATTCGATGTAAGGATGATCCTGTTTACTTTGCTCAAAACTATGTCCAGATTGTGACACTGGACCATGGTCTGCAACCATTCAGGACTTATGATTTCCAAGAGAAGTTAATCACTCGATTTCATGAGAACAGATTCAACATCTGTAAGATGCCACGACAGACTGGTAAGTCCACCACTGTGGTGTCTTACTTGTTGCATTATGCAATCTTCAACGACAGTGTGAACATTGGTATTCTGGCAAACAAAGCGTCCACTGCCAGAGAACTTTTGGCAAGACTTGCAACAGCATATGAAAACTTACCCAAGTGGATGCAGCAGGGCGTGCTAGTATGGAACAAAGGAAACATTGAACTCGAAAATGGCAGTAAGATTTTGGCAGCTTCTACATCTGCGAGTGCTGTCCGAGGTATGTCGTTTAACATCCTCTTTCTCGACGAGTTCGCGTTCGTCCCGAATCACATTGCTGACTCGTTCTTTGCCTCTGTTTATCCTACTATTACTTCTGGTAAAAGCACAAAAGTCATCATCGTCTCCACCCCCCACGGTATGAATCACTTCTACCGCATGTGGTATGATGCGGAGAAGGGAAGAAACGAATATGTTCCAACAGATGTTCACTGGTCCGAAGTCCCAGGAAGGGATGAGGAGTGGAAAGAACAAACAATTAAAAACACATCTGAACAACAGTTCAAGATTGAGTTTGAGTGTGAATTTCTTGGTTCAATTGACACACTTATTTCTGCTTCAAAACTCAAAGCATTGGTTTATGAAAAACCAATCGAGAGAAATGACAGTTGTGACATTTATGAGAAACCAAGACCTGGCAGAGATTACGTTGTAACCGTTGACGTTGCCAGGGGTGTTGGTGGTGACTACTCTGCTTTTGTCGTGGTTGACATCACATCATTCCCACACAAGGTGGTTGCTAAGTACAGAGATAACAACATTAAACCAATGTTGTTCCCGAGTGTTATTTACGAAGTGGCAAAGTCTTATAATGAAGCATTTATTCTTTGTGAGGTGAATGATGTTGGTGATCAGGTTGCCAGCATTCTTCAGTATGACTTGGAGTATCAAAACCTGCTGATGTGCTCAATGCGAGGAAGAGCAGGTCAAGTTGTTGGACAAGGTTTCTCAGGAAATAAGACACAACTGGGAGTCAAGATGTCCAAGACTGTGAAAAAAGTTGGGTCACTTAACCTCAAAACGATGATTGAAGAGAACAAACTTCTCTTCTGTGACATCGACATTATCTCTGAGATGACAACTTTTATTCAGAAGAACAGTTCGTTCGAGGCTGAGGATGGTTGTAATGATGACTTGGCAATGTGTCTGGTCATTTATGCGTGGTTGGTTGCACAAGATTATTTCAAAGAACTTACAGACCAAGACGTAAGGAAAAGACTCTATGACGAGCAAAAGAACCAGATCGAACAGGACATGGCTCCTTTTGGTTTTATCTCTGATGGCCTGGACAGCGAGAGTTTTGTTTCTGATGATGGCGACAGATGGTACGCTGCCAAGTCTGATGCATTTGATGAGTATGGAGTAGCAGCAGGTGGTTGGGAACTCTGGGGTAAGTATTAATGGATCTTGATGAGCAGATTTCATTAGGGCACCTTCTTCTCACTGATCGCCAATGTCGAACTTGTGGAGAGATTAAAAACCTAATCGATGGGTTTTACAGAACAAGAAAAACCAAGGGTCAGAATGCTTCTGCTTATTCTTATGAATGTAAGATTTGCACCATCAGAAGGATCGTGGAAAGAAGAAAACAACTCGACCCATTCATTGATTGGTCATATCCTGACTGGTAAATTTGTTCACCACCCATTTCCCCCCTGAAAACAACCAAAAACCTAAATATTTTCAGATAAACTGAGAAACTTTTAGGGAGAAAAACATGGCGACTCCTCAATTATCTCCTGGTGTACTCATCAGGGAAGTTGATCTAACAGTCGGAAGAGCCGAAAATGTTCTCGATAACATTGGTGCTATTGCTGGTCCTTTTCCACAGGGTCCAGTAAACGAGGTTACACAGATCAACACCCAGCAGCAATATATCGATACTTTCGGACAACCAATCTCGACTGATCGTCAGTACGAATATTGGATGACCGGTTCAGAATTCCTTTCTTACGGTGGAGTTCTGAAGGTCGTTAGAGTCGGCGGTGGATCACTGGCAAACGGAAATGCTGGTGTCGGCATTGCTTCAACTTCTTCTCTGAGAGTTGACAACTACGACGATTACGAACAGAACCACACAACCGATACTTCTTGGTATTACGCAGCAAGAAACCCTGGTGCTTGGTCAAACAAACTCAAGGTTTGCTTCATCGATAACGCTGCTGACCAAACAATCGGAATTGCAACAACCAACCCAAGTGCAATTGGTGGTGTTATTGGTTACGGTGTAACCTCAGCACTGACGAACGTTGTTGTTCCTGGTGCTGGATCAACCACTGGATTCACTGGTTATCTGAAGGGCATCATCACCGGTGTTACAACAGACGCGACTAACTCAAACTCAACAATCGACGTTAAGATTGTTGCGAGAGTTTCTTCTGCTGGAACAACTTATCCAATCAATTATCGTCAGAGTGACCCAGGTCAATCTTTCGAAGCATCCGATTCACTGAATCTGATCAACAACTCTGGAGTCACAACTGGAACAGCAACTGCTGCTTCCATCCTTGATTGGTACGATCAACAAACTCTGGGTCTGACCAACTCCACAGTTTATTGGAAGTCGCTTGCACCAAAACCTGTAAGCAGCAACTATTCAACCAGCAGAGATGGCGGCGGAGACACTCTCCACGTTGTTGTCATTGATGACACTGGTTCTGTAACAGGAATTCAAGGCAACGTTCTTGAGAAGCACCTGAATCTTTCTAAGGCATCAGACGCTTCTGCAGATGGTGACGCACCAACTAAGACATATTATAAGGATTACATCGCTCAAGGTTCCAGTTACATCTTCGCTGGTTACAACCCATCGAATGGTGATGACGCTTATTGGGGCACTGCTCCTCTGGCAACTGGATTCTCAACAGACTTCACTGCTTACACAACTGCTGAAGGTCTTTGGGGTCAAACCGCACAGGGTGTTAAGTTCAGCGCACTTGGCAACGTAAGTTACACCATTACTGGTGGTGTTGATTACCAAGCAGGCGGTGGAATGGAAGCCGAACTCGGTGATCTGGTAACTGGTTACGGTTACTTCGATAACAAGGACGAGGAAGCAGTTGACTTCATCATGATGGGTCCTGGTCTGACAACTGAGTCATCCACCCAAGCAAAAGCAAATTACATCATCTCTCTTGCTGAGTCAAGAAAAGATTGTGTTGCTTGTGTTTCACCTCACAGAGCAAACGTTGTTGGAGTTACCAACGCAACAACAGCAACCAATAACCTGCTGAGATACTTCGCTCCTCTGTCAAGTTCTTCTTACGCGGTCTTTGACAGCGGTTATAAGTACACCTACGATCGTTTCAATAACGAGTTCCGTTACATCCCATGTAACGGTGACACCGCAGGTCTGATGGTCAGAACTGGAATCCTCGCTTATCCTTGGTTCTCACCAGCGGGTCAGCAAAGAGGTGTTCTGAACAACGCAATCAAACTTGCTTACAACCCCAACAAAGCACAAAGAGATCTCTTGTACACAGCAAGAGTTAACCCAATTATCAACCAGAAGGGTACAGGAATTCTCCTCTTCGGTGATAAGACTGGTCTCGGATATGCTTCAGCATTCGACAGAATTAACGTTCGTCGTTTGTTCCTTACGGTTGAGCAGGCACTTGAGGGTGCAGCAAATGCACAACTCTTCGAACTCAATGATGTCAACACAAGATCAAACTTTGTGAACATCGTTGAACCTTATCTCCGCGATGTCCAAGCGAAGAGAGGACTTTATGACTTCTTGGTTGTTTGTGATGAGACAAATAACACTCCTGATGTGATTGACAACAATGAATTCAGAGCGGACATCTATCTGAAACCAACCAAGTCTATCAACTACGTCACCTTGACCTTCGTCGCAACCCGCACTGGCGTTGCATTCGAAGAAGTTGTTGGAACTGTTTGATCATTACTACATAAACACAGGAGGAACTAACAATGGCCGAAACAAGAACCCTTTCACAATTTAAATCTAAACTGGCGGGCGGCGGCGCTCGCCCCAATCTGTTCGAAGTCTCGATCCCCGCTTTCCCTGCCGCAGTCTCTGAGGCTTGGGGAAGTGGAGACGACGGTGAGAATGGAACTTTCAAATTCCTTTGTACAGCAGCACAACTTCCTGCATCAAACGTTGCTGAAGTTGCTGTTCCTTTCAGAGGAAGAAGTTTGAAAGTTGCTGGTGACAGAACATTTGATCCTTGGACTGTCACTGTTCTCAATGATGAGGACTTCAAACTGAGAACCGCTTTTGAGAGATGGGCAAACGAACTGTCCAAGTTGGATGATGCAACTGGAGTTACAAACCCAACCTCTTACATGACTGACGCTTATGTTCAGCAACTTGGAAGAGGAGCAACAGCATTCTCACAAAACAATGATGGTGGGGAATCAGTAATTTTGAGAACTTACAAGTTCTTTGACATTTTCCCACAAACAATTTCAGCGATCGAATTGAACTACGATTCGACCAATGCTGTTGAGAATTTCCAGGTAACCTTCTCGGTTCAGTACTTCACAATCGGTGAATCGCTTCAATCAAGTGGTTCTAACCCAGGAGAGGTTCTGATCAGATGATAAATAACTAGACGACAAGTCTAGTATCTAATAATGGCTGCGAGATTATTTGGTTTCTCAATTGAAGATAGCGAAAGGACTCCGCCTGGCGTAGTGTCTCCAGTCCCACCCAATAACATGGATGGGTCTGAACACTATGTCAGTTCGGGGTTCTTTGGTTCATATGTAGACATCGAAGGTGTTTATAAAAACGAAAACGATTTGATTCGTCGTTATCGTTCAATGTCACTTTATCCAGAGTGTGACAGTGCAATCGAAGATATTGTAAACGAAGCAATTGTTTCTGACACAAATGATAGTCCAGTAACAATTGAGTTGTCGAAACTCAAAGCGAGTGACAACATCAAAAAGAAAATCAGAGAAGAGTTTAGATACATTCTCGAATTGCTTGACTTTGATAAGAAGGCACATGAAATCTTCCGTAATTGGTACATCGACGGAAGACTGTACTACAACAAAGTCATTGACCAGAAGAGACCTCAGGATGGAATTCAAGAACTGAGATACATTGATGCATCGAAGATGCGTTATATGCGTCAGATGAAAAAGAAAGGAAAGAACAGCATTCAATCATTGGAGCAAGTTGCTGGTTCAACAAACCCAGCAAATTACGACTTCCCTGAGATTGAAGAGTTCTTTGTTTACAGTCCCAACCAACAAACTGGTGGATCAGTAAACACTGGATATAACAATGGTCCTGGCAAAGCAATCAGAATGACTCGTGATTCTGTCACTTACTGTACTTCTGGTTTGGTTGACAGAAATAAAGGATCAACTCTCTCTTGGTTGCACAAAGCAATCAAACCTCTAAACCAGTTGATGATGATTGAGGACTCACTCGTCATCTATCGTCTGTCAAGAGCACCAGAAAGAAGAATCTTCTACATCGACGTTGGTAATCTGCCCAAGATGAAGGCAGAACAATACCTTCGTGATGTCATGATGCGTTATCGTAATAAGTTGGTTTACGATGCAAACACTGGTGAGATTCGTGACGACAAGAAATTCATGTCAATGATGGAAGACTTCTGGCTTCCAAGACGTGAAGGTGGTCGTGGAACAGAAATCACAACTCTGCCTGGTGGTCAAAATCTTGGTGAAATCACCGACATTCAATACTTCCAAAGAAAACTTTACAGAGCATTGAATGTTCCTGAAACAAGAATCGAAGGAGAAGGTGGTTTTTCACTGGGTCGTTCTTCTGAAATCCTGAGAGATGAAGTCAAGTTCTCCAAGTTTGTTGGAAGACTGAGAAAAAGATTCTCCCAGATGTTCCAGGATATGCTGAGAACTCAACTTCTTCTTAAGAACATCGTGACTCCTGAAGATTGGGAAGTCATGGCTGATCACATTCAATATGACTTCCTGTATGACAATCACTTTGCTGAACTCAAAGATGCAGAGTTGATGCAGGGAAGACTTGAACTTGCAGCACAAGCAGAACCTTACGTCGGTAAGTATTACTCTCAAGATTATCTGAGAAGACATGTTCTTCGTCAGACTGATGAGGAAATCATTGAACAAGATTATCTCATCGAAAAAGAAATCGAAGAGGGAATTATTCCTGATCCAAATGCAATGGTGATGGATCCTGCAGCTGCAGGTGGAGAAGTTGGCGATCCAACTGTTGGTGGTGGCGGAGGAGTTCCCGACGCAATGCAAAACACACCAATGCCCAAAGATCCAAAAGCACCAGAAATGCCCCCTGGTGGAGAGATCTAAATAAAACTGTAGATTATTTGCCTTTACCATGCCTGCTATGGACGACCTTATGAATTTGCTTGTGCAAGATGATCCTTCATCTGCACAAATCAGTGATCAAATCAAAGATATTCTTTTCTCGAAAAGCGCAGAAAAGATCGAAGCAATCAGACCAACTGTTGCAGCATCAATTTTTGCAGATGATTCTGTAGATCTTGATGAACCAGATGACGAACCCACTGAGTTCGATTCTGATATTGATTTTGACGGCGAAGCCGAAGAAGAATAAATAACTAGATAAGAATATTGTTATCTGAATAATGGCTGCCCTAAAACCAGTTGGTGTAAATACCACACTTTCAACCAGCGGAACCGCTTCAACATCGATTGCGATTGCACAACAATCAGATGCAATTCGTGTTGCATGTGAAGGTGCTGGTGTGCACGTTAAAGTTGGAGGAGATCCAGTTGCAACTGCACTTGATTATTATGTGACAACGGGAGAACCCGAGACAATTAGTATCGGACCCGTTCAATCACAGAGAGTTGTGGGAATCACCACTGGTGCAACAACAACCATTGACTTCCCAGAAGGAACTGGTTGTCCTTTTGCAACTGGCGAATATGTTTCGTTGACAGTTGATGGTCAAAGCACATTTGACTTCTCACATAAAGAGATCACATCAATTGACAACACCTCCAATGTTGGTGGATATTACAACACAAGATGCGTCGTCAATCATGACTCATCTGCTGTAACCGCAACATTCAATGGGCAATCGGCAACTTTGAGAAAATCAATCAAAGTTTCCGTGGTAACAAATTCTGGAACAGGCACAGCCTTTATTCAACAAGTTCAAGATTCCTGAGGCACAATGAAACTAATCAGAGAAGAAATCGAATCGGTCGATTTTATCGTTGAAGAAAAGAACGGTAAAAAGTCCATGTTCATCGAAGGCATCTTCCTGCAGGGTGACCTCAAGAACAGAAATGGCAGAATGTATCCAATGGAAACTCTGAGAAGAGAAGTCCAAAGATACTGCGAGAGCAACGTCCAAACAGGTAGAGCACTTGGTGAACTCGGTCACCCCGATGGTCCAACCGTCAACCTTGACCGTGTTTCACACAAGATCGTTTCTCTGACAGAGAACGGTTCTAACTTCATTGGTAAAGCAAAAATCCTGAACACCCCCATGGGTAACATCGCTAAGAATCTTATCGATGAGGGTGTGAAGCTTGGAGTTTCTTCAAGAGGAATTGGTTCACTGAGACCAACTCGTGAAGGTGTCAACATTGTTGGCGATGACTTCATGCTTTCAACTGCTGCTGACATTGTAGCAGATCCTTCCGCTCCTGATGCTTTTGTTGAAGGCATCATGGAAGGTAAGGAGTGGGTTTGGGACGGAGGAATTCTCCGCGAACAACTCGCACAAAAAACTTACAAACAAATCAACACTCTGGTCTCACAGAGACAGCTTGACGAGAAGAAATTGAATCTATTCAATGACTTCTTGAACAATCTGTAAAGCCAGAATTGATAAATAAATACAGATTAAGTAATAGGTTAATCGGAGAGTTCAAATGTCTCGCGGAGATTTACAAGAAATGGAGCAATCCAAAACTGCTGTGAACGCAAATGCCAAGCCTGCAGAGGCACAAGGCAAGTTGTCTAATCCTGGTGAGGGACTTTCAGCTTCTTATGAAGATCTGGGTGGTCCTACCCCTGAAAACTACAGCCCCACCAATGACTCAGCAAAACTGAGAGAACCCAAGATCAAGACTGTTCACGATGTTGTGAACAAGAACGCTAAGTCAGTCGCTAAAGAAGAGACTGAGGAAGAAGTTCTGGAAGATCAAGAGGTTGTTGCAGAAGAGCAAGTCGAAGAGGAGCAATCTGAGTTTGACATCGAAGAAGATGTTAACGCTCTGCTGGGTGGCGAAGATCTCTCCGAAGAGTTCAGAGAAAAGGCAAAGGTTGTCTTTGAAGCTGCTCTGAACTCAAAAGCACTCGAAATCGAAGAAGCACTGACTGCTCAGTACGAGCAGGCACTGGCTGAGGAAGTCGAAGAAATGAAGGCTTCCCTGGTTGAGCGAGTTGACGCTTATCTTGAGTACGTCTGCGAAGAGTGGATGACCGAGAACGAACTCGCTATCGAGCATGGTCTCAAGACTGAAATGACTGAATCCTTCCTGTCTGGCATGAAGGGTCTTTTTGAAGAACATTATGTAACAATCCCTGAAGATAAATATGATGTTCTTGAGAGCATGGTAGAAAAACTTGATGAAATGGAAGAAAAACTCAACGAGCAGATTGAGAAGAACATCGGTTTGAACAAGCGTCTTGCTGAATCAACCGCTGATTCTATCCTCGATGAGATTTCTGAGGGTCTTGCACTGTCTCAGAAAGAGAAGCTCGCTTCACTTGCCGAAAGTGTTGAGTTTGAAAGTGAAGACGAATATCGTGAAAAGCTGGAAACTCTGAAGGAGTCATACTTCTCCAGAACTCCTGCTGCTAAGTCTGAAGCACCACAAACTCTTTCTGAGGGTGTAGACACAACTGAGGCTCCTGTGAGCAACAGCATGGATGCATATCTCAGATCCCTGGGCGCATTCAGAAAGAACTGAATTTAACATTAATTCAAACAAACATCTTTTTTAACGAGGTAAAAGCAAATGTTCCAATCAGAACATCTGCAGGAAAAGTGGAGTCCACTTCTCGACTATGAGGGCCTTGATCCCATCAAGGATTCCCACAGAAGAGCTGTAACCGCAGTCCTGCTGGAAAACCAAGAAAAGTTCCTCCGCGAGGAGCAAGCATTTAACTCAGGTATCAACCTGATGGAAACCCCCACCAACGCTGGTAACGCAGCTGGTGCTTCAGGTGGTTTCGGTAGCGGTGCTGACGCTGCTGGCCCTGTTGCTGGTTTCGACCCCGTTCTGATCTCTCTGATCAGACGCGCAATGCCTAACCTGGTCGCATATGACCTGGCTGGCGTTCAACCAATGAACGGTCCTACTGGACTGATCTTCGCAATGCGCTCCCGTTACAGCACTCAGTCTGGTTCTGAGGCACTGTTCAACGAGGCAGATACCGCATTCTCTGGTCAGGACGACGGATTCGACCTCACCGCTGGATTCTCCGACGTTAACGCTGGTCTGGGTACAACTTCACAGACTGGTACTAACCCCTCGCTGCTGAACCCTGTCGGTACTGCAACCTCGACCTCCTATGACGTTGGTCAAGGAATGGTTACAGGCGATGCTGAGAACCTCGGCAACGGCACTGGCAACCAGTTCAACGAGATGGCCTTCTCGATCGAGAAAGTCACCGTTACCGCTAAGTCAAGAGCTCTGAAGGCTGAGTACTCACTGGAACTCGCTCAGGACCTCAAGGCAATCCACGGTCTGAACGCTGAAGCAGAACTTGCTAACATCCTTTCGACTGAGATCCTCGCAGAAATCAACCGCGAAGTTATCAGAACCATCTACAAGGTTGCTGAGCAAGGCGCTGTTTCTAACACCGCAACCGCTGGTGTATTCGACCTCGACATCGACTCAAACGGTCGCTGGAGTGTTGAGAAGTTCAAGGGTCTCCTGTTCCAAATCGAGCGCGACGCTAACGCAATCGCACAAAGAACTCGTAGAGGAAAGGGCAACATGATCCTCTGCTCTGCTGACGTTGCTTCGGCACTGACAATGGCAGGCATCCTGGATTACACCCCTGCTCTGAACGCAAACCTGAACGTTGACGACACTGGCAACACCTTTGCTGGAACCATCAACGGTAAGTTCCGCGTCTACATCGACCCATATGCTGCTAACCTGGCTGCTGCTAACACTGCAACCAACTCAGGTAATCAGTACTACGTCGTTGGTTATAAGGGTTCTTCACCTTATGACGCTGGTCTCTTCTACTGCCCATACGTTCCCCTGCAAATGGTTCGTGCCGTGGGTGAGGACACCTTCCAGCCCAAGATTGGCTTCAAGACCCGTTATGGTCTGGTTGCTAACCCATTCGCTGAAGGAACAACCCAAGGCCTGGGTCGCCTGCGCGTTAACTCCAACCGCTACTATCGTCGCGTTGCTGTTAAGAACCTCATGTGATCAATTCTCACAAGAGATTTCAAGAGGACCTTCGGGTCCTCTTTTTTTATGTTTCTAAATAAATGAAACGATTATGCCAGAAGAAGAACCACTTTACTCAATGCACATTGACATTGAAGATGTAAAACTTCTCCATAAATCTGTTTGTTTTTATTTGAAGAATTGGCCTGGTTATCCCGAATGTCCAATTGGGGAGCAACAGCATTTGATCGAAATGAAGGAATACCTTTATCGTGCCATTCTTGAGGATATGTACAATAAATAACATCACTCACTTCTGATGTCATGAAGTACATAAAATGGTTCGCTGGAAGTGTTGGTGTAATCATTGCAGTGGCACACATCGGAGTGATTGGACACCTCATCAAAAAAGAACCAATTCAAATTAATTATCCTCCAGCTGGAGATTACACATCATATTCAATCACTGTAAACCCAGACGGAAGTTACACGATTGATTACAAGGGACATGATCCCACTGTTTTGGATAACAAGACTTACACCGATCAATCCAATGGTGTTTTTGGAATTGGTGGAAGATCAACCACAACTGTTGAAAGACAATACATTCCCAACGGAACTCCACAACCACAGGAGGTTGATTCTGAGGGAAAGCCGATTGCGAGGTCCGAAGAGTGCATCAAGGCGGAAGGTGGCGGAGAGAATGCAGGTAGGTTAGTTGGTGCAAGCATTGGAGCATCAATCGCACCATCAATTGCAGGCATTCCTTACATCGGATGGCTCGCAGCAGGTTGGGCAGTAATGTTGGGACAGGATATGGGTTCCAATATTGGTGGTAATGTTGCCACTCAGATTAAAGGCTGCTGATAAATAATTAAAAAACACCATGGCAGTCAATAAGCCAGTTCCTGGACAAATTGAGAATAGAAACTTTCTTGCCCCAACAGGTTTTTTGTTCTCGATCAACAAAGCACCTAAGATTTCTTTCTTTGGCAAGAAAGTAACGATTCCTGCCATGAATTTTGATGTGGCAGAGCAACCAAACTATTTGAGAATGATTCCTCTTCCAGGAACAATGATTGACTTCGAAGATCTGACATTCGATTTCCTGGTGGATGAAGGTCTTGAGAATTACATGCAGATTCAAAACTGGATGCGCGGCATTGGATTCCCAGAGAGTTTGAGCGAAACTTATAATTGGCAGTTGAGTAATGAAAATGAGGATCAACTTCCCATTGAACAACCAGACAAGTCTCAATTGAATCTTTACTCCGATGCAACTCTGACTGTTCTTGACTCAATGAATAATGCTAAGTTCAAAGTCAAGTTTCAGAACTGCTTCCCTTATCGCCTTAGCACATTGGAGTTTGATGCAACTCAAACCGAACTCCAATACTTTACTGCACAAGTAAGTTTCAAATACATGGTTTATAATATTGATGAGATTACGTCCTGTTGTTAATGGTTGACCTTGAAACAATCCAATCGATGTGGGTGAAAGACTCACAGTTGGATCCTGATAATCTCCATACCGAATCACTAAACATTCCTGTTCTTCACGCAAAGTACTACGATCTCTATAACAATATCACTTTGCTAAGAAAGAAGGCAGATCAACAAAGGAAAAACATCCGCCATGAACGTTATGAATATTTCTCAGGTAAAGCAGATCCAGACGTTTATATTAAAGATCCGTTTCCCAAAAAGATTCGAGATAAGGAAACGATGCAAAAGTATCTGGACGCTGATGAAAAACTCTCAGGAGTTTCGTTGAAGATTGAATATTATGATGTCATGTTGAAGTATCTTGAAGAGATTCTAAAGCAGTTGGCACAGAGAACTTATCAAATCAAGAATGCAATTGAATTCATGAGATTCGCAGCTGGCATGGGATAACTAAATAGGTCAGATACATGGTGACATGGCTGACCTCGTTATTGAAAAAGTAAACGAAGTATATCTCAAGATCACAACAGAACCTCACATCGAATATGAACTTAGGGATCGCTTCACCTTTGAAGTTCCCAATAAGAAGTTCATGCCTCAGTATCGAAGAAGAAATTGGAATGGAGACATTCATCTCTTCGACATGAGAACTAAGAGAATTTACATCGGTCTGTTGGATAAGATCGTTGCATTCTGTGATCAGGCAGGATACACTTACTCATTCGAAAATAACAAGTTTTACGGACCACCTTTTGAGGTGAATGAGTTCGTGAGCAAAGGTGGTGTCAAGGATTACATGAATTCTATTACACACCTTCAACCCAGAGATTATCAGATTGACGCTGTTTATGACGCGCTGAGATATAACAGAAAACTTCTAATTTCACCAACTGCTTCTGGTAAGTCATTCATGATTTACACGCTGGTGAGATACTTTGTTGCCCGCAAACAAAAGATTCTTCTGGTGGTTCCCACAACTTCTCTTGTGGAGCAGATGTTCAAAGACTTCCAGGATTACGGATGGGATGCTCAGAATCACTGTCACAGAATTTATGCTGGACGTGAAAGAACTAATGTCAATGAAGTCACCATTACAACTTGGCAATCCATTTACAATCTTGACAGAAGTTTCTTTGAAGACTTCAATGTCATCATTGGTGATGAAGCGCACCTTTTCAAGAGTAAGTCTTTGGTTGGTGTGATGACAAAGTTACATCATGCGAAATACAGGTTTGGTTTCACAGGAACACTCGATGGAACTCAGACACACAAGTGGGTTCTGGAAGGACTCTTTGGTCCATCTTACAAAGTCACTCAGACCAAGAAACTTATTGATGAGGGACACCTTGCCACTCTTGACATTCAGTGTGTGGTTCTGAAACACAAACCCAAGAAGTTTGACACATATGAGGATGAAATTCAATATCTGATTTCTCATGAACGACGAAACAAGTTTCTAACAAATTTGACTTGTGATCTCAAGGGAAACACTCTTCTTCTCTTTACGAGAGTGGAATCCCATGGGGACATACTTTACGAAATGATAAATAACAAAGTAAATGAAGGACGTAAAGTCTTTTACATTCATGGTGGTGTGGCCACCGATGAGAGAGAAGAAGTCAGAAGGATCACAGAAGAGGAGAAGGATGCAATTATCGTAGCATCTTTTGGAACATTCTCCACTGGAATCAACATCAAAAATCTTCACAACGTAATCTTTGCTTCTCCTTCTAAATCAAGAATTCGTAATCTTCAGAGCATAGGAAGAGTTCTGAGAAAGGGAAAGGATAAAGTCAAAGCAAGATTGTATGACATCGCTGATGACATTACTCTGAACTCAAGAAAGAACTATACACTCAACCACTTCATCGAGAGAGTTAAGATCTATGTTTCTGAACACTTTAACTATGAGATTGTATCAGTTGATCTAAAAGACTAAGGAGGTGTAAATGATAGAAGATGATTTCTTTGCAACAATCAAACTCAAATGTGGTGATGAAATCTTCTGTAAGGTAGCAGCATCGGATGAAGGTGACAGAACAATGCTTCTGATCTCTAATCCAATTATTGTTGAAGAAATGAAGACCAGAGGACAAACCACTGGTTACAAACTTGAACCCTGGTTGAAGACTTCCACTGAAGATCTCTTTGTAATCAATCTTGATGATGTTCTTACGATGTCTGAATCGGATGACATCGCAATGATCATGATGTATCAGGATTATGTTCGTAAGTCAAACAAATCCAATTACTCCAAGTTGGATCGTAAGATGGGTTACCTCGGGAACGTTCATGACACTAAAGAGATTCTAGAGAAGATCTTTAAGATGTCTCCTTCGAAGGATCTCTGAGCTCTAAGCTATTAATTGATCTGAAAGTCCACAAACCTAATTCTATCAATATATCAATGGTTTGTTAAGCCAAAGATAATTTGATAAAATGAATACAGGAATTAACATTATGAATGACGACACTTACAAAGAAATACAAGGTAATGGCAAAGCCAAAGGCAAAAGAACACTACGTCAATAACAAAGACTTCCTGGATGCCATCGAGATCTACTTCGCAGAGGTAAAGAGAGCAGAGGCAGCAGGACTTCCTAAGCCACCAATCCCTCGTTATATTGGTGACTGTTTCTTGAAGATGGCCAACCGTCTGTCTTACAAACCAAACTTTGTCAATTACATGTTCCGTGAGGACATGATCTGTGATGGAATTGAGAACTGTGTTCGCTACATTCACAACTTCAATTCTGAGAAGTCAAAGAATCCTTTTGCTTACTTCACTCAGATCATTTACTACGCATTCCTCAGACGCATCTCCCAAGAGAAGAAGCAACTTGAGATCAAGAACAAGATTTTGGAAAGAACTAACTTTGATGAAGTGTTCGATGCCAATGATCTTGATTCATCCAATTATTCGGATTACAATAGCATCAAGGATGCTGTGCACAGTAAGTTGAGATACTGATGAAAGTTGCCATTATTACGGATACTCATTATGGTGCCCGTAAAGGTTCACAACTGTTTCACGATTACTTCGAAGAATTTTATAAGAACGTTTTCTTTCCGACTTTGGATGAAGAGGGTATCACCACCGTCATTCATATGGGTGATGCCTTTGACAGTCGCAAAGGAATTGAATTCAAATCTCTCACTTGGGCAAAGAGAGTTGTCTTTGATCCTCTGAAAGAAAGAGGAATTGAAGTTCACTTGATGGTGGGTAATCACGACGCTTATTATAAGAACACAAACGAAATCAACGCTGTTGATCTTTTGTTGCGTGAGTATGATAATGTGAACGTTTATTCGACACCGACAGAAGCGAAGATTGATAATTTAGATGTACTTTTTATTCCATGGATCAATCAAGAAAATGAAGAAACAACTGTCAAAACAATTCAAAAGACTCGTTGCTCGTGTGCGATGGGGCACCTTGAACTCAACGGATTTAGAGTTAATCGACAGATCGTCATGGATCATGGTCTGGAAAGCAAATTATTTGAGAAGTTCAACAAGGTCTTTTCAGGTCACTACCATACTCGATCAACTGACGGACGCATCTTCTACTTAGGAAATCCTTATGAGATGTTCTGGACTGATGTGAATGATCAAAGAGGATTTACTCTCTTTGACACGGACACTCTGGAGCACACTTACATTGACAATCCTTATCGGATGTTTTATCAAATTTATTATGATGACACCGATCACCAACTCTTTGATGCGACACCTTATGTAAATAAGATTGTCAAAGTTGTTGTTAAGAACAAATCAAATACAGTCAAGTTCGAGAAGTTCATTGATAAACTTTATCAGATTGGAGTTGCTGAACTTAAGATTGTTGAAAACTTTGATTTTAGTGGTTGGTATGATAAAGAAGGAGATGATGTGATCGAGTCTGAGGACACATTGTCAATTCTGGATCGTTACATCGAAGAGTCAGAAACAGAACTCGATAAAGGCAAGATTCAAAATTTAATTAGAGGAATTTATCAGGAGGCATGTGAGTTAGTCTAATGTTTATCATCGCAGTTGATGGCAAAGAACGGGAGGGTGCTTATTCAGTCAAAAACGAAGATGGAGAATCAATTCTTTACATCTTTGAGGAACTGGATGATGCTGCTCGTTATGCTATGCAACTGGAGGACATTGGATTTCCTGAGATGCACGTCCTGGAGGTGGAGGATGAAATAATGTTAAAGACTTGTGAAATGCACGATCACTGTTATACTATAATAACGAAGGATGACATTGTAATTCCTCCTCACAGTCTGGAAGAGCATGATTACATTTGAGAAGATTCGCTGGAAAAACTTTCTAAGTACTGGCAATCAATTTACAGAAGTTGAACTCGATAAAGATACGACAACTTTAATCATTGGATCTAACGGAGCAGGTAAGAGCACCATTTTGGATGCTCTTACTTTTTCATTGTATGGAAAATCCTTCCGTAAGATTAACAAACCGCAGCTGGTGAACTCCACCAATGAAAAGAACTGTTTGGTTGAGATTGAGTTTACTGTCAACAACACAGAGTGGAAAGTGATTCGTGGAATCAAACCTGCTGTGTTTGAGATTTATCGAGACGGACAAGTTCTGGATCAGAATGCATCTTCTGTGGACCAACAACGATGGTTGGAACAGAATGTTTTGAAGATGAATTATAAGAGTTTCACTCAGATCGTGATTCTTGGAAGCAGTTCATTTGTTCCATTCATGCAACTCCCTGTTGCTTCTCGTAGAGAGGTGGTGGAGGATCTGTTGGACATTCGTATCTTCTCATCGATGAATGGACTTATCAAGGATAAGATTCGCTCACTTCGTGAAGAGATTCGAACTCTGGATTTGAAGAAGGACAATCTCAAAGAGAAAGTTGAGATGCAGAGGAACTTTATCGATCAGTTGGAAAAACGTGGTTATGATAACATCAAAGAAAAGAAGGATAAGATTACCACTCTGATGCAGAGTGTGGAGGATTACAGTAAGGATAATCAGGATCTTGAATCCAAATCGTCAACTCTTCAAAAAGAATTAGAAACAGTCTCTGATGCAACTAAACGACTGAAAGAGTTTGGAAGTGTCAAAGGTAAACTCTCACAGAAGATTTCTGTGATTGTGAAGGAACATAAATTTTTTAATGAGAATTCGGTTTGCCCAACCTGTACACAATCCATAGAAGAAACCTTCAGAATAAATAGAATTGAGGACTCTCAGAATAAAGCTGCTGAGTTGCAGAAGGGTTATAAAGAACTCGAAGAAGCAATTAAAAAGGAAGAATTGAGGGAGTCCACTTTCCAAAGAGTTTCAAAGGAGGTCACTCAACTTTTACATGGCATTTCTCAAAACAATACTCGGATCTCTGGTTGTCAGCAACAAATCACACAACTGGAATCTGAAATTCAAACAATTACCGAGCAACTTGAGAACAGAAATTCTGAACATGAAAAGTTAGAGGACTTCAAGGAAAAACTTCAACAGACTTTTGAGGATGTTGGAGAAAGAAAAGAGGATACTTACTATCATGACTTTGCTTACAACCTCCTGAAGGATGGTGGAGTCAAGGCAATGATCATCAAGAAGTATCTACCACTGATCAATCAGTCGGTAAATAAGTATCTTCAAATGATGGACTTCTACATCAACTTCAAACTTGATGAAGAGTTCAACGAAACGATTGAATCACCGATTCATGAAGACTTCACTTACGCTTCTTTCTCAGAAGGAGAGAAGATGAGAATCGACCTTGCTCTGCTGTTTACCTGGAGAGAAGTGGCAAGGTTCAAAAACTCAGTCAACACTAATCTCTTGATCATGGACGAAGTGTTTGATTCGTCTTTGGATGGATTTGGAACAGAGGAGTTCCTGAAGATCATTCGGTTCACAATCAAAGATTGTAATATCTTTGTTATATCTCACAAGTCTGGACTTGACGACAAGTTCAACAGTGTCTTACAATTTGAGAAGATCAAGGGATTCAGTCGAGTTGTCTCCTAAAACAAAAGTTCATTAAAAACTCGACACATTCCTTGATTGTCACTAAATAAAAACATGAAGTGAGGTATTCAGTTTATGAAAAACCTTGTCTCTTATAATGAGTTGGCAACTTGGGAAGTGAAAGACACGCCACGGCTGGAGGACATAAATGACCGTGTGGCAGATTACTTTTCCTGCATTGCCGAGGTGGGAGTAAACGATCACGAAGCAAAACGATTCTGTCGCCACATTCTGACCGAGTAACTTAAGGGAGGAGAGACCGACCGACAGGCCCCCGAGGAGATTCCGACTCTGAGGGGGTTTGGTTATACCAATTGAATATCTGTCCGTCACCCAGGTTTCCGCCTGGGTTTTGTTGTAAGATGGAATCAAAGCAGAGAAACCAATGATCAACTACGAAATCAAATCACAACTCGCCAAACTGCTTGCGACTGAAGATCTCGTGGTTGAACACCGCAACGTTCCCACGGCGTGTTTTGACGTGGGTCGCAGGGTTTTGACTCTTCCTCTCTGGCAGAAGGCATCTGAAACGGTTTATGACCTTCTGGTGGGGCACGAGGTTGGTCATGCCCTTTACACCCCAGACCAGGACTTTCCTGAGGGTCTTCCACCCCAGTTCATCAACGTGGTGGAGGATGTTCGCATTGAGCGTTTGATGAAGCGTCGTTATCCTGGACTGCTCAAGAGTTTTTATAATGGTTATCGAGAACTCGTTGAGATGGACTTCTTCGAGATCGAAGATGAAAAACTCGAATCTCTCAACCTTGCCGACCGTGTAAACCTGCACTATAAGATTGGACCTCACGTCAACATTCCAATTGAAGATGGACGCGAGACTGAGATTATGAAACAGATCGGTGATGCAGAGACCTTTGAGCAGGTCTTAGATGCTGCTCGTGTTCTGTTTGAGTACTGCAAAGAGAAGGTCGAACAGAAAAAAGAACAACCTCAGGAAGTTCAGTCTGAAAAGAAAGGCAACGTTGATATGTCTTCTTCTGATGCGAGTGGTGGTCAGTCTGAGATTGAGCAACAGACACAAGAGGAATCTTCCGCTGAGCAACAGACTGAGCAACAAACTGAGAAACAAGAACTGGAAGTTCAGACTAGCAAGTCTCTTGAAGAGAATCTGCAAAATCTGATTCAACAGGACACTCTTCATAATGTTTATGCTGAGAATCCAGAAGTAAATCTCGATAACATAGTGGTCAGCAACTCTCAAGTTCACGGGGAATTGACTGGTCATTTTATGTCACAACTGGAACCGATGAAGATGACCGATCATCTCGGCAGAGAGCACACTTATCGGGCAAATTATGATTACGTTGATGGGTTGTTTCAGGACTTTAAAAAGTCAGCACAAAAGGAGGTGAATTACCTTGTCAAAGAATTCGAATGTCGAAAATCTGCTGATTCTTATGCTCGTTCTGCTGTTAGTCGGAGTGGAGTGTTGGACTGCTCTAAACTTCACACTTACCGATTTAATGAAGACCTGTTCAAAAAGGTCACAGTAGTTCCCGATGGTAAGAATCACGGTCTAATTTTTGTTCTTGATTGGTCTGGATCGATGGCACAATATCTGATGGACACGATCAAGCAACTCTATAATCTTGTTTGGTTCTGTCAAAAGGTTCAGATTCCTTTTGAGGTGTATGCCTTCAGTAATGCCTATAATTACATCCGCTTCAGAAAGGATGATCAATATAAATTGCCAATTGATCACGAAGATAAAATTGAAAATCAATTTGTGATCGATGAGGATTTTGCTCTCCTTCAATTCTTTACCAGTGGTGTTAAGAAAGCAGAACTCGAAAAACAGATGAAGAACATCTGGCGAATTGCTTACGGTGTTGATCACCATACGGATTATGTGATTCCTGGTCCTTATCAACTTTCTGGAACTCCCCTTCACGAAGCATTGATTTGTCTTCACAAGATCATTCCTCAGTTTCAAGCAAAGAAGAAAGTCCAAAAGGTTCAATGTGTGATTTTGACTGACGGTGAGGCACCTCCTCTTCCCGTCTATCGTTCTTATGCTTATCGAGATTCTGAGAAGATGGGAACTGTTCACTTGCGTCCAGATCACTCATTCCTCCGCAATCGTAAGACAGGGCACGTTTATAAGATTCCTTATTCTTACAGTGGTTTTACCAGCGTGTTTCTTGAAGATCTTCGACAGTGTTTTCCAAAAGTTAATTTCATTGGCATTCGCATTCTTTCCTCTTCTGAGATGAGGCATTTTATTGGTCGTTACAGTGAGGATGCATCTGGTGAACTCTTGAAGAAAGCAAGAAAAGAAAAATCTTATGTTGCCAAAGATGCTGGTTATCATCAGTACTTTGCAATTATTTCAAGTTCTCTTGCTAATGATGTTGATTTTGAGGTTGATGATGGTGCATCCAAAGTTCAAATCAAGTCTGCATTTGCTAAGTCTTTGAAGAACAAGTCTCTAAATAAAAAAGTTCTCAATCAGTTTGTGGAACTGGTTGCTTAGGACAGATTGGAAACTGTCTTCACTAGGTGAGGTGGGGACAGAAATGGATTATAGTAAGTTCAGTTGAAAAGAAATTCGAATGGCACTCAGTCCAGAGTACATTGTTTCCTCACTCCAGCAACTTTACGGTGACCAGGTAACTTCTGGAGACATTCGTGCCTGGTGTGCGATGAACGGAAATAATTATCAAACAGTTACAAAGAAACTTGAGAATTACAAAATCTCTCGTGGCAGGTGGGATCTCAACACCACAGAGCAACTTGAGCATTCTTACAACCAACCTGCAGCGATGCCTGCAGTTGAACAAAACTTGATTCCAGAACAAGATGATACCTTCGTCTCTTTTGGTTGCCACGGCGATATTAAGAAAATTATTCGCTCCCGTCTTTTTTATCCAACATTCATTACAGGTCTGTCGGGTAACGGTAAAACGTTATCTGTCGAACAAGCGTGTGCATCCCTAAATAGGGAGTTGATTCGCGTGAACATCACCATTGAGACTGACGAGGATGATCTTATTGGTGGGTTCCGTCTTGTTAATGGCGAAACTGTCTGGCACAATGGACCCGTCGTGGAGGCTCTGGAACGTGGAGCTGTTCTCCTTCTAGACGAGGTTGACCTGGCATCTAACAAGATTCTGTGTCTGCAATCTATTCTTGAGGGTAAAGGTGTCTTCCTGAAGAAGATCGGCAGGATGGTTCATCCCAAGCGTGGTTTCAATGTCATTGCCACTGCCAACACAAAAGGTAAGGGTTCTGAGGATGGTCGCTTTATTGGAACCAATGTTCTCAATGAGGCATTCTTGGAGCGTTTCTGTGTCACCTTCGAGCAAGAGTATCCCACTCCTGCACAGGAAGAGAAACTGATGCGTCTTCACTCTGCCTCTGTTGGATGTCACGATGATCGATTCATTAAGCACCTTGTGGACTGGGCAGACATTATCCGTAAGACTTTCTATGATGGTGGCATCGATGAAGTCATCAGCACTCGTCGTCTGGTCCACATCATCCGTGCTTACAGCATTTTCAATGACAAGATGAAATCGATTGAGATTTGCTTGAATCGTTTTGATGATGAAACTAAACAAGCATTCATCGACTTGTATGATAAAGTTGATGGAGATGTTCAATTTGATCTTACGGCAACTGGAGAAAAGTTTCCCCGTGAGGTATAATTAGAGGAAAACACCTTTGTTATGAAAGACACTGAATTTATTAGTGCAGCAGGAGGGTATGAATACACTCCTCTGCCCGTTCGGGAATTTGTTGATGGACATGGAGATGTTCACACTGTTTCCCAAGGACTGTGGGGACCATCGACTCCCCCTCAAGAGTATCTGGATTCAATGTATCCAGACATTCCCGATGACACAAACGAGTTTATCGTGAACCACGGGGGGTATGAATATACTCCCCTCCGTATTGACAAACAGGAAACACCAGATGGAAATGTTTTCACTATGAAAATTGATGATGGTATGCGACCATGGGGTCATAGTGACCTTGAATATCTTGCAAACATGAATAAAGAAACAAACCAGAATGGATTCTGGAAATATGAAGAAGATAAGACTCTGAAAGAACTTGAGCAGTATCTTTCTAGCACTTATCATTCTCATTACACATCCGAACAATCGAAGACACAAACTCTTGATTT